>Ga0209550_10000262_pt1 | contig 47197 bp, 47 predicted proteins | sample LauGreSuBDMM15SN_2_FD_187567 | JGI IMG/M metagenome (GOLD analysis project Ga0209550, IMG submission 187567) | Freshwater lake microbial communities from Lake Michigan, USA - Su13.BD.MM15.SN (SPAdes) (version 5) | ecosystem: Environmental > Aquatic > Freshwater > Lake | place: Lake Michigan...
GGATCGTCGAAGAGCAGCTCCTCGATGTAACGGTCCGCCCACTGGGGGTTGAAGGCCTTCTCCAATACCCGACGGGTCTTGTCGTTGCGTTTCTGCTGCCTGCAATAGGAAAGCTGTCCCGCGTGCCTGGCCACAGTAAGAGGGTGGTCGCTGGCCTGGGGCTCGGCGCTACGACAGGCCTGGCTCAGCACGGTCAAAAAGCGGTCCACCTCCTCCACAAACTGCAGTTCCTCGGCCCCATCGGCCGGACGCACGAAGCGCACAAAGGGAGAGAAGATCGAAGCCCAATCCGGCAGTTCGCGCTCCTGGCTGTAGGTGAGGCGGGGCAGGGCCGAAAGGGGGCCGGCGATGCTCTCGGGCAGGGCCGGGCCCACCGGCGAGAGGTCGGCAATAGCTGCCGACACCACGCCCCGGCCAGCGACGATGTCGGCGCCAAAGACGGGCAGATCGAAACGGGGATCGGGGAAGAAGACGCAATGGAGGATCTGAAGCCCTGCCCCAAGGCGGGCGGTTTCTAGGTGGAGCTTGCGCAGCCCCCGGCAACGGCGCAGTTCATTGCGGATGAACAGGGCCTCGCCATCGAGACTGCCGCTGATCGCTTCGAGCTCGGGGTCGATGGCCAGGGGCTCCAGTTCCGGCAAACCCAACCAACAGGCGCGAATGCGGCCTGCCAGGGCATCCATCAGGGGGTGGACCCCCAGGGTTGGACCTGGGGTGGGGCCTGGGGCTGCGGTCGTCAACGCTGGATCTGTGGCAGGGCGGTTCTGATCCTGACAACAGGATCGCCATCCAGCCAGCAGAATGCAGGTCCTGACACGCGGCGTCACGCATTTGGTGGTTTCGCAAGTGGTCTCGGAGGGGGGAGTGCCCGTGGCTTCGACCTTGACGACGGATTTGGTTTCAGGCCGCACCAGCCTGGGCGAGCCCCAGCAGCGGCGCCTGGGCCAGGGGGCCGCGGTGGTGAGCCTGGACCTACCCCAGGCACCCGTGACCTGCCTGGACTTCTGGTGCCGCGCCGGCAGCGCCGCCGAAACGCCGGCCGAATCGGGCCTGGCCCATTTCCTCGAGCACATGGTCTTTAAGGGCAGTGAGCGCCTCGGGGCCGGCGAATTTGACCTGCGGGTCGAAGCCCTAGGCGGCAGCAGCAATGCCGCCACGGGCTTCGATGATGTGCACTATCACGTGCTCGTGCCCCCCAGCGCCGCGGCCGAGGCGATCGACCTGCTGCTCGATTTGGTGCTGGCGCCCCGGCTCGATGGCCAGGATTTCGACATGGAGCGCCAGGTGGTGCTCGAAGAGCTAGCCCAGAGCGAAGACCAGCCCGAAGAGGTGGCCTTCCAGCAGTTACTGAGCCGGGCCTGCCCGGGCCACGCCTATGGCCAGCCGATCCTGGGCCGCCGCCAGGCCCTCGAAGGCCACCGGGCCGGGGCCATGGCCGCCTTCCACGAGCGCCTCTACCGGGCTGACAACTGCTGCCTGGCCGTGGCCGGACCCCTGGGAGACGGAGCGATTTGGGAGCACCTCGAGAACTCCGCCCTGGCCAGCTTGGCCAGGTCTGACCAGCCCCTATCGGCCGATTCTGGACCCTCCTCGCTGCAGTTACACCCAGGTTCCGACACGGTGGCGCTGCCGCGCCTCGAGGCGGCCCGGCTGCTGATGGCCTGGCAAGTCCCCGCCGCCGGCGACCTGGAGGCCGTGATCGGTTGCGACCTGCTCACCACCCTGCTGGCCGAAGGCCGGCGCAGCCGCCTGGTGGCCCGCCTGCGCGAGCAGCTGCGACTGGTGGAAAGCATCGACCTCGACCTCAATGGCCTCGAAGCCGGCAGCCTGGTGTTGTTGGAGGCGGTGTGCGAGAGCGAGCACTTGCCGGCCGTGGAAGCGGAAATCAAAAGGGTGATCCAGGAGCTGATCGCAGCACCGCCGCCCCTGGCGGAAGTGGAGCGGGCCAAGCGCCTAGTGGGTAACGGCTACCGCTTCGGCTTGGAGTCCGCTGGCTCGGTCGCTGGCCTGTTGGGCAACAACCACCTCTGGGGCCGGCACCAACCGATCCAGGCTCCGCTCGATGCCCTGGCCCATTGGGATCCCCAGCGGCTATGGCACGAACTAACACCCCTGCTCGATCCCGAGCGGGCCTTCTGCCTGCGGGCCCTACCAGCATGAGCGTCCTGACCAGCAGCGCCGGGCCTACCGCCAGCGCGGGGTCCCTCGGCGGTCCCCGGTCCAGGTCCGTAGTGCCCGGGGGATGCCCCCTGTGGGTAGTGCCGCGGCCCGGCCCCGAAATTGTGTCCGCCAAGCTCTGGATCCGGGGCGGCAGCAGCTCCGACCCCAGGGGCCAGCGGGGCAGCCACCAGCTGCTGGCCGGCCTGCTCAGCCGTGGCTGCGGCGACCACAGCGGCGAGGCCCTGGCCGACCAGGTGGAAGGCCTGGGAGCTGGTTTGCGCTGCGAGGCCTCCGAAGACGGCCTACTGATCAGCCTGAAATGCGCCGCCGCCGACGCCAGCCAGCTCCTGCCCCTGCTGCTGACCCTGGTGCAGAAGCCCTGGCTGCTCCACGACCAGATCGACCTGGAGCGCCAGCTCAACCTGCAGGCCCTCCAGCGTCACCGCGAAGATCCCTTCCAGCTCGCCCACGACAGCCTGCGCCAGCAGCTCTATGGCGATGGTCCCTATGGCCACGATCCCCTCGGCGTCGAAGCCGAACTGGCGGCAATCGCCCGGGACGGCCTCAGCCAGCAGGCGACCCAGCTGGGGCGCCAAGGGGCCGTACTGGTGCTGGCCGGCCAGCCCCCCGCCAACTTGGAGGAGCTGCTCACCCGGGAAATCGGTCCTGGGGGCTGGCCCACCCAGGCCCCCCTGGCCAACCCCAGCTGGGCGCCCACCCACCAGCCAGGCAGCCCCTGCCAACGCCTGGCCTACAACGAGGAGGACACCGAACAACTGGTGTTGATGCTCGGGGCCGCCACCGTGCCGCTGGGCCATCGCCAGGGGTTGGCCCTGCGGCTGCTGCACTGCCACCTGGGCGTCGGCATGTCGAGTCGCCTGTTTGTGACCATGCGTGAGGAGCACGGTCTCGCCTACGACGTGGGCGTGCACCACCCGGCCCGCCTGGGGGCTGCTCCCTTTGTGTTCCACCTCTCCAGCTCGGCGGAGCGGGCCTTCCAGGCCACCAATGAGCTTCTGAACGAATGGCAGCGGTTGCTGGAGCAGCCCCTCACGGGCGACGAGCTGGCCCTAGCCCGCGCCAAATTCCGGGGCCAGGAAGCCATGGGCCGCCAAACCGGCAGCCAGGTGGCCGATCGGCTCGCGCTGGTGCTTGGCCATGGGCTTCCAGCCGATTTCACCGACCGCTGCCTGGGCGAGCTCGATCGGCTCGAGCCCGCCGACCTGCTGGCCGCTGCCCGGGAGCTGTTGGCTAGCCCCAGCCTGAGTCTTTGCGGACCAGCCCTGGCCCTGGCCGAAGCGGAAAAGGCCTGGCAGCAGCACCCCCTCTCGGCCTAGGCCAACCCAGCAGCTCGGGCCTGGCAGGGCTTCAGCCCGCAGTCCCCTCGTCCGGGCGGCGCAACAGGGCCCCATCGATTAGGAAAGTGCCCCGGCGGAAGCGCACGGCGACCGTGCCCAGGGGGCGGAGCGCCACGACCTCACCCACCTCGGCGAGATCGACCAGGTCGGCCGGGCGCAGCATCGGCATCGGATCGGCCGTTTTCAAATAGCTGGGTCGTTGCAGCAGCTGCACCGCGCAACCCGGCGTGAGCCCGGCGGGAGCCTGCTCAGGGCTTGGCTGGGAGCTTGGCTCGGAACTTGGCATCGCCACCGCTTCTCAAGGGCCCCACTCTCCTGCAGGATGGGGCTCTGACTGGGTCCCCCCTTGCGCGCACTTGCCAACTGGAGTGGTGCCATCGCCGGACTGCTCCTGATCGTGATCGGCGGCCTGATCCAGGCGGCCCTGGCCTTCCCGGCCCCCGACGGCCTGCCCTACGTCACCCTGCCGATCAGCCTGCAGGTGCCAGCCCTGTTGCTCACCGCCCTGGTCTGCGGTCCCCGCTCGGCCATGCTGGCTGGGGTTGCTTATATCAGCCTGGGCCTATTCCAGTTGCCCGTCTTCCATGCCGGCGGCGGCATGGCCTATCTGATGGATCCCGCCTTTGGCTATGTGGCCGGCTTCCTGCCGGCGGCCTGGGTGACCGGTCGCCTGGCGCGCCAGCAGGGCATGGACAACTGCGTCAGCCTGGCGGGAGCCGCCTGCATAGGGTTAGCCGTGCTGCAGGCCTGCGGCATCACCAACCTCCTGCTCGGCGGCCTAGTGCAACGCTGGAGCGGCGGCTTGGCCGTTCTGTTAATCAACTACAGCCTCGGCCCGCTCGTGCCCCAACTGATGCTGTGCTGCGCGGTTGCCGTGCTGGCCCTGCCCCTGCGGCGGCTGCTGCTGGTCGAATCCTGATGGCACGTGCCAAGCGGGATCTGAGCCGCCAAGGCGCCTGGCTGGTCGCCCTCGTGGTCGTGGCCATCGACCAGCTCAGCAAGGCCTGGGCCCTGAGCCACCTCGGGGGCTCAGGGCCTGTTCCCGTCCTCCCCGGCCTGCTCAACCTGCAGCTGGTGTTCAACAGCGGTGCGGCCTTCAGCCTGCTGACGAACTCCACCTGGCTGCTGGCCATGGTCAGCCTGCTAGTGACCATGGGCCTGCTGGTGTGGATCCAACGCAGCGCTCCCCTGCGGCCAGGGCAATGGTTGGGGGCGGGGCTGCTCCTCGGCGGCGCCATCGGCAATGGTCTCGACCGCTGGCGCCTGGGCACGGTTGTTGATTTTCTGGCCTTCGTGCCGGTGCGTTTCCCGATCTTCAATGGGGCCGATGTGGCCATCAACCTGGCGGTGATCTGCATCGCCTTCGACCTGCTGCGGCGCCATGGCTCCTCCCCTAGTTGACCGGCTGCGCCAGCGGCTCGCCGCGGCCCAGCCCCAGGTCCGTGAATGGCTGGAGCTCTTCATTCCAGGCCAGCCCAGCCAGCGCCTTCCCCTCTATGGCGGCACCTACCGCATCGGCCGCGATCACCACCAGGAGATCAGCCTGGTCCATCCAGCCGTCAGCAAGCACCACGCCCTACTGGAGCAACGGGGACGCCATTGGCTACTGCAGGACAGCGGGTCCACCAATGGCCTTTGGTGGCGCGGCCGCCGGGTGCAGGAGCTGCTCCTCGCCGATGGCGATGTGGTGCGCTTCGGACCCAGTCAGGAACCGGGCCTACCGGAACTGAGCTTCCATCGCCAACCGCCGCCCAGGCTGGGCCTGGTGGCCCGGGGGCTGAGCCTGGCCCTGGCGGCCATCGCCGCCGGCGGCCTAGGCCTGATGGCCCTTTCCCTGGGGCAGGTGCCGTTGCGCAACCGGCTGGCCTCGGTGCGCGGTCCGCTCGCCCTCTACGACGGCGCCAACCGGCCCCTCAGTTCGGCCGAGTCGAGCCTGCACCACGAAAACCCGGGCCTGCGCAACTACCCAGCCGTGTTAATCAACGCCCTGCTGGCCAGCGAAGACAGCCGCTTCTGGTGGCACCCAGGCATCGATCCGATCGGCACGGGCCGGGCCCTGGTGGCCAACCTGGTGGGCGGCCGGGTGCTGGAGGGCGGCAGCACCCTCACCCAGCAACTGGCCCGCAGCCTCTATCCCGAAACCGTCGGCCAGGGCCAGACCCTGGAGCGCAAGTGGCGGGAGTTGCTCGTGGCGATGCAATTGGAGCAGCGCTTCAGCAAGCGCGATCTTCTGCTCACCTACCTCAACCGCGTGTATCTGGGGGTGGGCTGGGGCTTTGAGGATGCCTCGCGGCTGTATTTCAACAAGCCCGCCGCCCGGCTCGACCTCGACGAAGCGGCCTTGCTGGTGGGCCTGCTGCCCTCCCCCAACGGCCGCGATCCCTGCAGCAACCCCCAGGCGGCCCTGGAGGCCCGCAATGGCGTGCTCAGCAAGATGGTCGATACGGGCCATCTGAGCTCCGAGCAGGCCCACCGGGCCAGCCGCCGGCCGATCGCCCTAGCCGGCCTCGCCTGCCATGGCAGCGGGAGTGGCGGCCGCCGGCCGGCGCCCTATTACACCGACCAGGTGCGGCTGGACCTGGGCTCCTTACTGGGAGATCCCGTGGCGGCCGAGGGCAACTTCCTCGTGGAAACCCACCTCGATCCGCTCCTGCAGCAGGTGGTGGAACGGCGCCTGGGCCAGCTCCTAGCCAGCACTAAGCCGGCCGTCAGCGAGGGGGCCGTCGTGGTGCTGGACAGCCGCAACGGCGGCATCTTGGCCGTGGCCGGTGGGCGCGACTACCGCCAGAGCCAGTTCAACCGGGCGACCATGGCCCAGCGCCAACCGGGTAGCACCTTCAAACTGTTTACCTACCTCACGGCCCTGGAGCGGGGCCTGCGCCCAGAGGATGGGATCAGCTGTGCACCCCTCGATTGGGGCGGCCAAACCTTCGGCAGCGACTGTGGCGGCAGCCTCAGCCTCACCAGCGCCTTCGCCAGCAGCAGCAACACCGCCGCCCTGCGGCTGGCTAGGCGCGTTGGCCTCGACCAGGTGGCCCAGAAGGCCCGCGAACTCGGCATCAGCACCCCCCTGGAGCCGGTGCCGGGGCTGGCCCTCGGCCAGAGCGAGGTGCGGCTGGTGGAGCTCACGTCCGCCTACGCGGCCGTGGCCAACGACGGCATCTGGCATGCCCCAACCACGATCCGCCACCTCACCGACGCCGAAACCTGCGGTGGTCTAGAGAGCCAACGCTGCCGCACCCTCAAGGGCAAGGGGGATCGGCCGATCAACCCCGGCCGCCGCGTCACCAGCGTGGCCGCGGCCCGGCAGATGCAGGGGCTGCTGCGGGCCGTAGTGCGGCAGGGCACTGGCGGGGCCGCCTCCCTCGGCGGCAGGGAGGGGGGCAAGACCGGCACCACCAACAACGGCCTCGACCTGCTGTTTATTGGCTACGAGCCCCAGCGCCACTGGGTGATCGGCATCTGGCTCGGCAATGACGACAACCGCCCCACCGGCAGTAGCAGCGCCCTGGCAGCTGGCCTTTGGGGCGAGATCGTGCGCGCCGCCGGCACGGGCAGCCTGGGGACCGGCGCCAGGACCCCTGCGAGCACCAGGCCGTGAAAACCCCGCCGCGCCTATGGCTCTTCGGCGGCATCGCCCTCGTCGCCCTGGTGGCGATCGTGGCCGTGCTCAATGCGATCAGCCGGCTGATCTGGGATCTGCAAAGCCTGCTGCCCTACTGGCTGGCGGGGCCCGTGGCCCTGCTGCTGGTTGGCGGTGGCGCCCTGGTGATTGGCCGCCTGGCCTGGCCCTGGCTTCGGGACCTGGGCCGCAAACCAATCCACCAAGCCGGCACCAAACCAGCGATCGAGGCGCCGGGCAACCGCCAGGAGGCGGCCCAGCAAAACCTGGCGGCGATCGACCAGCTGCTCGAGCGAATCCGCGATGACGTGCAACGCCAGGCCCTGCAGCAGGAACGGCTGCGGGTGGAAGCCCAGTTGCAGCGCGGTGACCTGGTGCTCGTGGTGTTCGGCAGCGGCTCGGTCGGCAAAACCTCCCTGATCCGGGCCCTGCTGCGCCAGGTGGTGGGCGAGGTGGGTGCCGCCATGGGCTCGACCCGCTCCAGCAGCAGCTATCGGCTGCGGCTGCGGGGCCTCAGCCGCGGCCTGGTGCTGGTGGACACCCCAGGCATCCTCGAGGCCGGGGCAGCCGGCCAACAGCGCGAACAGCTCGCCCGCCAACAGGCGGCCTCGGCGGACCTGCTCTTGCTCGTGGTCGATGGCGACCTGCGCGCTGCCGAGCTGGAAGTCTTCACGGCCCTGGCCAGCCTGGGCAAGCGCCTGGTGCTGGTGCTGAACAAATGCGACCTGCGCGGCGAAGCCGAGGAGAACCAGCTGCTCGATCTGCTGCGCAGCCGCGGCGCCGGGCGTCTCGCTCCGGACGATGTGGTGGCCGCCAGTGCCTCGCCCCAGTCGGTGCCGATGCCGGGGGGCAGGCCCCTGCAGGTGGAGCCGGAGGTGGAGCCGCTGCTGCGCCGAATCGCCAGCGTGCTGCACCGCGATGGCGAAGACCTGATCGCCGACAACATCCTGTTGCAGAGCCGCCGCCTGAGCGACACCGGCCGGCGCCTGTTGGGCGAGCAACGCCGCCGCGACGCCGAGCGCATCATCGATCGCTACATGTGGATCAGCGCCGGGGTGCTGGTGGTCACACCCCTGCCGCTGGTGGACCTGCTGGGCACGGCAGCCGTAAACGCCCAGATGGTGATCGAAATCGGCCGCATCTACGGGGTGAGCCTTTCGAAAACCTCCGCCCAGGACCTGGCCCTCTCGGTGGGACGCACCCTGGCCAGCCTGGGGGTGATCCAGGGGGGGCTGGGCCTGATCGGCACGGCCCTAAGCCTGAACCTGCCAGCCCTACTGCTGGGCAAGGCCGTGCAGGCGGTGGGGGCGGCCTGGTTGACCCGCATCGCCGGCCGCAGTTTCACCACCTACTTCCAGCAGGACCAGGACTGGGGCGATGGCGGCCTGCAGGAGGTGGTGCAACGCCAGTACGACCTCAACCGCCGCGATTCGGCCCTGCGCCAATTCCTGGACCTGGCGATCCGGCGGGTGGTCGAACCGCTGCAGCGGGCCAGCGATCCCCAGTTGCCGCCCCGGCCGGGGCCGTAGGGGCCGCCGTCAGGCCCAGGGCTTCGGGGGGCGGCGGCTGCATCGGACCCCGGGCATCAAGCACGGTGATCAGCACCAGATAGACCAGCCCGATCAGGATCGAGAGGGCACCGGTGAGGATCGCCACCCAGCGGCCGCGACGTTCGGACTGCTTAGGAGCAGCCGGGGTTGGTTGGGCACCAGTGGGGTTAGCCAGGTCGGGCTTGGCCTGATTCGGACCGGTCATGGCTGCTGATTGCGCAGGGATTGGGCCACCAGATCGGCCAACTGGTCGAGGTGGCTGGCGGTGGTATGGGGATTGCCCAGCACCGCCTTGAGGTGGTGGCGGCCGCCATAGAGGGGACGCGAGAGCATCAGCTGGTGATCGAGCAACCGTTGGCGCGTTTGGGCCGACCAGGCGTCGGCCTGGCTGGCGGAGACTCCCGCCGGGGCAAAGGCGAGCAAGTGCAACGATCCGCCGCAGAGGTCGAGGCCCAGGGGCTGCAACTGCCTTTGTAAGTAGCGGCGCCGGCCAATGGCGCCATCGACCACGGCCTCAATGCCGGCCAGGCCCAGTTGCCGCAAACCCAGCCAAAGCTTGAGCACCTCGGCAGCCCGGCTGCCCTGCAGGCCCGATTCGCCGCCGTGGCCGCCGCCCCAGCTGGCCTCCATGTAGGGCAGGCCGGTGCCAAAACAGGCGGCCAGTCGCCCGGGCTCGGCCAACAGCAACAGGGAGGAGGTCTTGGTGATGCCGAGCAGCTTCTGGGGATTGACCGTGATTGAGTCGGCCAGCTCCAGGCCCGCCACCCGCTGGCGATGGCCCTGGGTGAGTCCGCACACGGCACCGATCGCCCCATCGATGTGCAGCCAGATGCCCTGGGCGCGGCAGAGGGCCGCGATCGCCGCCAGCGGGTCCACCGCCCCCCGCACCGTGGTGCCCGCCGTGGCCACCACCGCCAGCACGGGCTGGCCTGCCCGGCGGGCCGCCTCCAGGGCTTCCGCCAAGGCGACCGGCCGCAGGCGCCCGTTGCCATCCACCGGCAGGGTCCGCAGGGCCGCCGGCGGCAACCCCATCACGGTCATGGCCTTGCCCAGGGAGACATGGGCATCAACGCTGCAAAACACCAGGGCCCCCTGGTGCCCGGCCAGGCCGGCCCGCTGGCGGGCCACCACCAGGGCCATCAAATTGCTCAGGCTGCCACCACTGGCCAGCACCCCGCCCGCCCCAGCCCCCAGGCCCAGGGCAGCCGCCATCCAGCCGGTGAGCTGGCGCTCGAGGCGCGACAGGCTGGGGGCCAGTTCCTCGGCCAGAAGATTGTTATTGAGGCCGGCACAGACCAGTTCCGCCACCACCGAGCCGGTGAGGGGCGGCGGATCCAGGTGGGCCAGGGCGCCGGGATGGCAGGGGTTGTAGGCCCCCTCCATCACCTGCTGCAGCTCCGCCAACAACTGGGCCGGCGCCAACCCCTGGGGACCGGGAGCCACCTCCGGCAACACGCTCAAGGGCGGCAGGGGCGCACGTTCGGACGCGGTCGCCCACCACTGGCAGAGCTGGTCGCTGGCCTGGTGCAGAAAAGCGCCCAGGGCGGGATCCAGGCTGGCGGGATCCGGGAAGGCCGGCACGGGCAGCAGGGAGGCGGTCTGGGGGGCAGGAGCCAAGCGGGTCCGGTGGGGATACCCATCCTCCCGTGTGGCCGGTGCCCGCCGAGGCGGGAAGATGGCCCAAGTCCCAGCAGCCCCTGCGATGGACCGGCCGGGCCCAGACCACTTTTGGATGGAGCGGCTGCTGCGCCGGGCGGAACGGCTGGGAGACGAGGGCGAAATCCCCGTGGCAGCGGTGGTGCTCGACGAATCCGGACGGGCGATCGGCTGGGGGGTGAACCGGCGCGAACGGGACCACGATCCCCTTGGCCATGCCGAATTGCAGGCCCTCAGCCAGGCGGCCAGGCTGCGCCAGGACTGGCGCTTTAACGGCTGCAGCCTGCTGGTCACCTTGGAGCCCTGCCCGATGTGCGCCGGCGCCCTGGTCCAGGCCCGCATGGGGCGGGTGGTGTTTGCTGCCGGCGATCCAAAACGGGGCGCCCTAGGGGGCTGCCTCAACCTGGCCATCGATGCCAGCGCCCATCACTCCATGGAGGTGGTTGGTGGCATCGAGGCCCAGGCAGCTAAGAAGCAGCTGGAGAGCTGGTTCAGGCGGCGGCGCCAACAGGCACGGCCGCAGCCTGGTTTTGGAAGGCAGGCAGCTCCTGCTCCAACAGATTGAGCAGCAGGTCGACGTTTTCGCTGCGGCTGTTGTGGCCCATCAGGCCCACCCGCCAGACCTGGCCAGCCAGGGCGCCGAGACCACCACCGATTTCGATGCCGTGCTTGTTGAGCAAGTGTTGGCTGAAGGCCTTGCCGTCCACCCCTTCAGGGATGCGCACGGTGGTGAGGGTGGGCAGGCGCCGCTCCAGGGGCACATGCAGCTCCAAGCCCAGGGATTCAAGACCCGCCCAGAGGCGCTCTGAATTGCTGCGGTGGCGCGCCCAGGCGTTTTCGATGCCCTCCTCGGCCAGCAGGCGCAGGGCCTCGCGCATGCCGAAGTTCATGTTCACCGGCGCCGTGTGGTGGTACACCCGGTTGGAGCCCCAGTACTGGTTGAGCAGGCTCACATCCAGGTACCAGTTGGGCACCTTGCCGGTGCGGGCGTTGAGCTTGGCCTCGGCCCGGGGACCCATGGTGAAGGGGCCCAGGCCGGGCGGGCAGCTGAGGCCCTTCTGGCTGCAGCTATAGGCCAGGTCCACCTTCCACTCATCGAGCTTCAGGGGCACGGCGCCCAGGGAGGTCACCGTGTCGAGCAGCAGCAGGCAGTCGTACTTCTGACAGAGGTCGCCGATGCCCTCCATGGGCTGGAGCACGCCGGTGGAGGTTTCGGCATGGACCAGGGCCAGCACCTTGGGCTGGTACTGCTTCAGGCCAGCTTCGATCTCCTCGAGGCTGAAAGCTTCGCCCCAGGGCTTCTCAATCGTGTGCACCTCGGCCCGGTAGCGACCGGCCATATCGGCGAGACGCAGGCCGAAATAGCCCTTGATCGCCACCAGCACGCTGTCGCCCGGTTCCACCATGTTGGCGATCGTGGCTTCCATGGCCGCACTGCCGGTGCCGCTCATCGGAATCGTGAGGCGATTATCGGTCTGCCAGACGTAGCGAAGCAGCTCCTGCACCTCCCCCATCAGCTCGATGTAGAGGGGATCGAGGTGGCCAATCGGCATGCGGGAGAGGGCCTCCAGCACGGTGGGATGGGCATTGGAGGGACCGGGACCCAGCAACAGTCGATCCGGTGTCGCGATCGGCCCCAGGGAGAGGCGATGGCGGTCACTCACGGGGATAGGAGCAGCGGTGGGGGCCAAATCCGGAGATGGTCAAGCGTTGGATGGGAGCCTAAGCAGCCGCCGGCTCGGGGGCTAGGGCCTTCAGCCCTGGGGGAACGAATCGGCTGGGGAAAGCAACCGGGAAGACGCCAGTCAGGCCTGGCGGGATCGTCAGCGGGCGCGCAGGTTGGTGTCGGCCAAACCGCGGCAGAGGTGCTCAAAGGGCACTCGCACGATGGCAACCGGGCCAATGCCCGCATCGGTGAGTTGCTCACACACCACATCGGCCATCAGGGCAATACTGCGCACGGTGGGACCCGTGGGCACGCCCAAGCTCTTGTAGGTGTCATCAAGCCCGTTGAGCACCCGCTCATTGAGGATCGTGGCGTCGTCGGCCACCAGGGCATAGCTGGCGTAACGCAGGAAGTAATCCATGTCCCGCAGGCAGGCGGCCCAGCGGCGGGTGGTGTAGGCATTGCCGCCAGGGAGCAGCAGCTCCGGATCGGCCCGCCAGAGGCGCTGGCTGGCCTCGCGCACGATCTCGGCGGCCTCGCGGTTGATCAGTTCCACGGCGGCCAAGCGCACGGCCGACTCGTCGTAAAAGGTGGAGATGCGATCGATCGCGGAGCGATCGAGATAGCGCCCCAACTGGTCGTAGCGACCGATCAGGCCGGTGATGGCATCGCGCATGGCGGTGAAAATTCGACGCACCTAGGCGGAACGTAGCACCTGCAATCTCCCAGATCCCTTGCCAGGCGCTGGTTCTGGCGAAGTTGACAGAAACGGTTACGCAACCTGGGGCGGACCGATTCCGGGGGCCGGCAGCCCGATGCGAGCCAACCTCGGCCAGGGCACCGGGCGGCTATTTGGTTACGGTTGATACAAAGCTTGCCCTGCTGAACTCCGTACGTTCTCCGGTTGCCGAGTGTTCGGCACCCCAGTCCGCCCCGTTCCCCCCAGATCCCACCGTCATGGCCAAAACAGCCCAGGACGTCCTTCGCCTGATCAAGGACGAGGGCATCGAACTGATCGACCTGAAGTTCGCCGATCTGCACGGCAAGTGGCAGCACCTCACGGTTCACAAGGATCTGGTGGAGGAGGAGAGCTTCACGGACGGGCTGGCCTTTGATGGCTCCTCGATCCGTGGCTGGAAGGCGATCAACGAGTCGGACATGGCGATGGTGCCGGACCCGGACACCGCCTGGATCGACCCCTTTTACAGCCACAAAACCCTCAGCCTGATCTGCTCGATCCAGGAGCCCCGCAGCGGCCAGCCCTACGGCCGCTGCCCCCGGGCCCTGGCCCAAAAAGCCCTCAACTACCTCAATTCCACCGGCCTGGCCGATACGGCCTTCTTCGGCCCTGAGCCCGAGTTCTTCGTCTTTGACGACGTTCGTTACAACTCCAGCCCCGGTAGCAGCTTCTACAGCGTTGATTCGATCGAGGCTCCTTGGAACACGGCCCGCCTCGAAGAAGGCGGCAACCTGGCCTACAAGATCCAACTGAAGGAGGGCTATTTCCCCGTTGCCCCCAACGACACCCTCCAGGACATGCGTAGCGAAATGCTCCTGACCATGGCCTCGTTGGGGGTGCCGATCGAGAAGCAGCACCACGAAGTCGCCACCGCCCAGCACGAACTGGGCATGAAGTTTGCCGAGCTGATCAGCGCGGCTGACAACGTGATGATCTACAAATACGTGGTGCGTAACGTGGCGCGTAAATACGGCAAAACGGCCACTTTTATGCCCAAGCCGGTGTTCTCCGATAACGGCAGTGGCATGCATGTGCACCAAAGCCTCTGGAAGGCCGGCCAGCCCCTATTTTTTGGCGAAGGCACCTACGCCAACCTGTCGCAAACGGCCCGCTGGTACATCGGTGGCCTGCTCAAGCACGCCCCCTCCTTCCTGGCCTTCACCAACCCCACCACCAACAGCTATAAGCGTCTGGTGCCAGGCTTTGAGGCACCAGTGAACCTGGTGTATTCCCAAGGCAATCGCTCGGCCGCCGTGCGCATCCCGCTCACCGGCCCCAGCCCCAAGGCCAAGCGCCTGGAATTCCGCTCCGGCGACGCCCTAGCCAACCCCTACATCGCCTTCGCGGCGATGTTGATGGCCGGCCTCGATGGCATCAAGAACCAGATTGATCCAGGTGATGGCACCGACGTTGACCTGTTCGACCTCTCGCCGGAGGAACTGGCCGAGATCTCCACGGTGCCCGCCTCCCTCAACGGCGCCCTCGAAGCCCTCGATGCCGACAAGGACTACCTGCTCGCCGGTGGCGTCTTCACCGAAGACTTCATCAGTAACTGGATTGCCCTCAAGTATGAGGAGGTGCAGCAACTGCGCCAGCGGCCCCACCCCCACGAGTTCAGCATGTACTACGACGCTTGATCATTTAGGCCCCTTTTAGATGTTCTCTAAAAGCTAATTTTGGGCCGGATCAGCTGATGCTTGATTCGGCTTTTTTTAGCCTTTTAGGGTCTTGGCAGTAGTAACGCTGGGCCAACGCCTCGGCGCCAACCCCCCGGCGCCAGTCCCGGCGCAGGCGCCAGTTCTGCCAGAGGCAACCCCAGAGGCCCAGGCGTTGCCAGCGGCGACCGGCCACTAGCAGGGCGGGCCCCAAGCAGCGCAGGCGCCGCTGGTCTGCGAGCCGTTCGACCAGATCCAGGTCCTCCATCAGGGGCAGGGGCCGGAAGCCCCCAGCGGCCAGGTAAATGTCGCGGCGCACCAGCAGGCCCTGGTCGCCGTAGGGGCGTTGCAGCCAGCGGCTGCGCAGGGCCACGCCCGCCTGCAACAACATCAGCCCCAGGCCGGCCCCCCCGATCTGAAGCTTGAAGTACCAGCCCGCCGGCGGCGAGGCCAGGGCCCGGGTCACGGCAGCGGCCCAGTCGGGCGGCAGCCGGGTGTCGCTGTGGAGAAACAGCAGCCAGGGGGCCATGGTTTGCTCGGCGCCCAGGGCCAGCTGGGCGCCGCGGCCCCCGGGAACCTCCGCCACCCGGGCCCCCGCCAGGCGGGCGATCGCCCCGGTGCGATCGCGACTGCCGCCATCCACCACCAGCACCTCGGCCACCAGGGCCGGCATCGCCGCCAGCTGGGCGAGCAGCAGGGGCAGGTGGGCCGCTTCGTTCAGGGCCGGAATCACCACGGCCAGCGGCGGGCGGTGGGAGGGGCCGCTACCCGGAGTTGCCCCTGGCCGATCGCTAGGCCCTCGCCCATCCCTTGCCATCACACGGGCCACCAGGCCGGGGAAGCACAGTCCAGCCAAGGGGCCAGGTCGGCCCGGCGGTCGAGATCGCTCTGGCAGCGCAGCAGCTGGGCCGCCAGCCCCCGCCGGCGGGCGGCCCGTAGACAGCACTCCAGCACCGCGGCCGTTCCCCAGGGCTGGCCCTCCATCAGGGCGGCACCCGCCCGCCCAAAGCCGCTGCGGTTGAGACCGATCAACCAGTAGCCCCCATCCTGGGCTGGCCCGAGCACCAACGGCCCGGCCTCGAGGGCCCCAAAGGCCGACGCCAGGTCGGCAGCGGCCAGGTCGGGCAGGTCCGTACCAATCAGGACCACCTGCTCGGCGCCGGCGCCAAAGGCTCGCTGCCATTGGCGCTGCATGCGCACGCCCAGGCCGCCCGGTCCCTGGGCGCAGAGGTGGTGGACCCCCAGCTGCTGGCCCCAGCGCCGCCTGGCGCCCGGCCCCAGCCCATCAACGGCCAGCACCAGCCCAAACCCCAGCTCGGAACTAGCGGCCTGGGCCACGGCCAGGGTATGGCGCAACAACCGGGCCTGGATCCGGGCCGCCAACACGGTTCCTGCCAAACCCAACCCGGCAGCCAGTCGTCGTTTGCAGCGACCCGGGGACGGCCAACGGGCCAGCACCACCAAACAACGCCGTCCCCCAACCGGGCCACCCCTGGGGCCTGCCGGTCCCAGCCCCACCAGGCCCTGCGGCCGATCCGGCCCCATCTGGAGGCCCCTCAGTTGTTGTTGGGCAATTCGGCCGGCCGCAGGTCAAGGCTGAGGCTCTGGCCGGCCCGTCGCACCTTGAGCGTGAGGGGCTGGCCGATCTGGCCCTGGTCCACCGCCAGTTGCACATCGGCGGGGTTCTTCACCGCATTGCTGGCTACGGCCTCGATCAGGTCGCAGGCCCGCAGGCCGCCCTTGGCCGCCGGACTGCCCCTCAGCACCTCGACCACCACCACTCCATCAGTTTCTGGCAGCCGGCACTCGGCATTGGTGGCATTTACTTCCCGGGCCAGCTCGGGGGTGAGGGCCTGCAGGCGCACACCGATATAGGGATGGGAGGCGCGGCCCAGCTGCAGGATCTCGGCGGCCACATCCCGGGCCAGGTCGATCGGGATCGCGAAGCTCAGGCCAGCTCCGGGGGCCTTGCGGATTGCCGTATTGATGCCGATCACCTGGCCCCGGTCGTTGATGAGCGGGCCACCGCTATTGCCGGGGTTAACGGCGGCATCGGTCTGGAGGTAGGGCACCCGCTGGCCGGCACCGATGGCATTGGTGCGGTGCACGGCGCTGATGATGCCCAGGGTCACCGTGTTGTCGAGGCCCAGGGGATTGCCGATCGCAATCGCCCACTGGCCGGGCCGCACCTTGCTCGAATCCCCAAGCGGGGCCACGGGCAAGCCCGTGGCGGCCAACTTGACCACAGCAACGTCGGTGACGGGATCGGCGCCCACCACCTTGCCGCGAAAGCGGCGGCCATCGGGCAGGGTGACGCCCACCTCACTGACCCCATCAACCACGTGGGCATTGGTGAGCACCACCCCGTCGGAGCGGGTGATGAAGCCGGAACCCTGGCCCTGCTCCTGCTGCACCGATGGGCCGGACCCGAACAGGCCGCCAAGGGGGTTGATCACGCGCTTGACCGTGTCGATCCGCACCACGGCGGGACCGACCTTATCGACGGCGTTAACGACGAAATTGTTGCCCTGCTGGAGCGAGGCCTGGGGCGGGGCATCGCTAATCGGCACCTTCTGGGCCCCAGAGCGCTGACCGGGCAGGGAGGGCAGGCCCGGCAGGGTGATTGTGGTGCAGCCCACTAACAGCGATCCGAGCACGACCGGCCCCAGCAACGATCCAACCAAGGGCCGCAGGGTGGGGCAACGGCGTTGGGGGGCCTGCTTGGGGGCTGCCATGGCGGGGGTGGGAACGGCCAGAACGGATCGCTTTATTAAAGACGGTTTGGCCGCCTGGGCTCTGCCTATATTCGGTGCCCAGGTGACGGACCAACGGTGCAGCAGGGAGAGGAGCTCTGGCACCAGGTTCAAGCAGCGCTGCAGGGCAATTTCAGCAAGCCCACCTTTGAAACCTGGATCCGGCCGGCCCGCTGCGCCGCCCTGGAGGGCAACCAGCTGCAGTTGATCGCCCCCAACGCCTTTGCCTGCGGCTGGCTGCGCAAGAACTACCTGGAAACGATCGCAGCCGTAGCCAGTGAGCTGGCCGGCCGGCCGATCAGCGTGCTCGTCGAAACCGCCGCCGATCAGGAGGCGGCAACCCTCCTGCCCCCGATGGCCGCCACGGGGGCAGGCCCCTCGGGTGAATCCAGCCGCAGCCAGGGGGGCGGTGCGGGCCAGGCCAACCGGGCCAATGGCACCACCAACGGCACCACCGCCACGGGCGAAACGCCGCGCAAGCTGGCTCCCGGGCTTAACCCCCGCTACGTGTTCAATCGCTTCGTGGTGGGCCCGAACAGCCGCATGGCCCATGCCGCCTCCCTGGCGGTGGCCGAGGCCCCGGGCCGGGAATTCAACCCCCTGTTTCTCTGCGGCGGCGTTGGCCTGGGCAAAACCCACCTGATGCAGGCGATCGGCCATTACCGGCTCGAGATCGACCCGGAGGCGCGGGTGTTTTACGTGTCGACCGAAACCTTCACCAACGACCTGATCCAGGCGATCCGCAAGGACGGCATGCAGGCCTTCCGCGACCGCTACCGCGCCGCCGATTTAATTTTGGTCGACGACATTCAGTTCATTGAAGGTAAGGAATACACCCAGGAAGAGTTCTTCCACACCTTCAACGCCCTGCATGAGGCTGGGCGCCAGATCGTGATTGCCAGCGACCGTCCCCCCAGCCAGATTCCGCGCCTTCAGGAACGGCTGATCTCCCGGTTCTCGATGGGCCTGATTGCCGATATCCAGGCCCCGGACCTGGAAACCCGCATGGCGATCCTGCACAAAAAGGCGGAGCAGGAACGCATGAGCCTGCCTAGGGATCTGATCCAATATCTTGCCGGCCGCTTCACCTCCAACATCCGCGAACTGGAAGGGGCCCTGACCCGGGCCGTGGCCTTCGCCTCAATCACCGGCATGCCGATGACGGTGGAATCGGTAGCGCCCATGCTCGATCCCACCGGGGTGGAAGTGGCTGTCACCCCCCAGCAAGTGCTCGCCAAGGTGGCCGAAGTGTTCGGCGTGGCGGTGGAGGATATGCGCAGCCCGAGCCGCAAGCGGGCCGTGAGCCAAGCCCGCCAGGTGGGCATGTATCTGATGCGCCAGGGCACGAGCTTGAGCCTGCCGCGCATCGGCGAAGCTTTCGGCGGCAAGGACCACTCCACCGTGATGTACGCGGTTGTGCAGATCGAGAAAAAATTGGCGGCCGATCCCCAGCTCGGACGCCAGGTGCAGCAGGTCCGCGACCTGTTGCAGATTGATTCGCGCAAACGCAAATAGTCTGATTCGGCGCCTACTTGGCCGGCAACCAGTGCGCCTGGCGGATCGGTTTGGCCAGCAGCTTCAAGCTCAAATTGGTGCCATCGATCAGCGCGGGAACCGCAGCCAGGCGCCCTGACTCGGGCAGGAGCCACAGAAGCAAGGTCAGCACCATGGCAATGGCCAGGGATTGGTAACTGAATAGGACTGCATAGGATCACGGAGTCTTCCACGCCAGGCCATGGCCCCGCCGGTCGCCGCAGCAGGCCTTAAGGACAAGCAGGAGCGGCTGCTGGAGCAACTGCTTAACGCGGACACGGAACTGACGGGCCAACAGGTGCATGCCCTGTTGCGCCAGAGCGAGCTGCCGATGGGCCTGGCCACGGTGTATCGCCATTTGCGCCTGCTGCAGCAAAAGGGTCTGGTGCGCTGTCGCCACCTCCCCAACGGCGAGGCGCTCTATGCCCCGACGGAGCGGGATGAGCACCACCTCACCTGCGTCGACTGCGGAGCCACCACCCTTCTGGAGCAATGCCCCATGCCCGAGGTGCACCTCCATGGCGAGCAGGCTTCCGGCTTCCGGTTGCTCTTCCACACCCTGGAGTTTTTTGGCCTTTGCAGCGCCTGCCAGGAGCGGCAATCCCCCTAGCGACAACAGTCGACCTGCAGGCGAGAACGGTTATCATTTCGAAGCGAGACCGGTGGCTTGCCCCGCTGCCGCTCCCGCTTCCCTGGTGGTTCCTCCTGTGCCCAAGCCCCCTTTGCGGCGTTTCAACCCGGCTGTTTTCGCCCTGGCAGCCCTGGGGCCGGCCCTAGCCCTAATGGCTTGCGGCCCTAGCCGGAGTCCGGAGGTGGTGGCCGCCGATGGGGTGCTCTGCGACCTCAGCCAGCGGCTCGCCGGCAGCGACCTCCAGGTGGCCTGCCTGCTGCAACCCGGCGACGACCCCCACCAATTCCACCTCACGCCCCAACAAAGCCAGCAACTCAAAGGGGCCCAGCTAGTGCTGGTCAACGGCTATGGCCTCACCCCAGCCCTGGAGAAACAAACCCGGGCGCTGGCCGTAGCCGAGCAGGCCGTGCCGAATAGCCCCAAGCTGGAGAATCCAACCGAGAAGCATGCATCCGGCCTGGAGAGCCCCAGGCCGGATGCCGACAACCATGCCAAAGAAGGCCATAGCGAAGAAGGCCACGGCCATGGTGACCGGGATCCCCATGTCTGGCATGACCCCGCCCAGGCAAGTGCCATGGCACAGCTGGTGGCCCAACAACTTGGAGCCCTCAAACCGCAAGCCAGCCAAGCCATTGCCGCTCGGGCGGCGGCGATGGTGGCCCTGCTCCAGCAGCTCGATCGCTGGAACCGCCAGCAGTTCGCCACCATCCCAGCCCCGCCCAGCCCCCTGGCCACCAGCCATCGCGCCTTCGCCAGCCTGGCTCGGGCCTACGGCCTGCGCGAATTGCCCGTGGTGGATTCGCTCAGCAGCAGCCAGAGTCTGCGGCCCCAGGCCTTCGCCGCGGTGATAGCCCAGCTCAAGCGCGAGCGGGTGACAATGCTGTTCGCCGAAAGCCTGCCTCCTAGCAAGTCACTGCAACGCATTAGCGCCCTCAGCGGCGTGCCGATCGCGCCAGCCCCGCTGGTGGCCGATGGCCTGGCCAAGGGGGCTGGCCTGGCCGGGGCCCATGGCAGCCCAGCCCAGGACAGCAGCCTGGTCGCTACCCTCACCGCCAACACCTGCCTAATCGTCAACGGCCTCAAGGGCCGCTGTGACCAGGCTGGCCAGCGCCGCCTGGTTCAGCAATGGGCAAAAATTAAATAATCCCAAGCTTGGGCAATAAACACAAACAGAACCATTTACCAACATCAACAATGAAGATCAAGCTCCTTAGCGTCAGCTCAACTCTGGCATTGATAGCACTTAATGCCAGCCCAGGCAATTGCGACACGCTCACCAATGCGAATCTAGGCAAATACTCCAACCAAACGCAGTCAACCAGTATCACACAGTTTTCGGATATTCAGCCAACCGACTGGGCCTACCAATCACTCTCCAATCTATTCGAACGCTATGGCTGCGTGGCTGGTTATCCAAATGTAACCTTCGAGGGCAAGAAATCAATCACCCGCTTTGAAGCAGCCGCCCTGTTGAACGCCTGCCTAGACCGCGTCTCCGAGGCGAGTGATCAACTGAAAAAGCTGACCAAGGAATTCGAAAAGGAACTTGCGATTCTCAAAGGACGTGTAGACGGACTCGCATCCCGAGTAGGCAGCCTAGAGGCCAGCCAATTCTCTACAACGACGAAACTTTCAGGCCAAGCCACCTATGTCCTTGGCGCTAACATCTTCAGCGGCAATGCCATCAATACGCAGGCAAACACTGTCAACTTGAGGGATGGAAGCCCAATCAACCTGCCCAATGCAACAACCCTTAACTACGACCTACAGCTGAGCCTTGACACCAGCTTTAGCGGCAAAGACCTCCTCAAAACCATCCTACGAGCCGGCAACTTTGGAGCAAGCGCCTTTGGTGGCTTTCCAGAAGAGCTGGGTCTTTCCACCCTTGAGATAGCCTTTGAAGAAGATGCCGGAGCCAACATCATTGGGATCGACAAACTTTACTATCAAGTGCCCTTGGGCCATGGCTTTACAGCAACAGTTGGCCCTCGAGTGGGCCAGGAAGACATGCTTGCGTTATGGCCAAGCGCCTACCCTGCAGACACAATTCTGAACGTACTCACCCTCAACGGCGCACCAGCTGCCTACAATAAAAATCTAGGCTCCGGCGCTGGTCTTTGGTGGCAACAAAATGGCTATAGCGTCAGCGCAAACTATGTCGCTAGCCGTGGCAACATCGCAGCCCAGGGCGATCCTTCGGACACAACTGGAGGCTTAGGAAGCAAAAGCTCTGGGGCAAGCGCAAGCCTTCAGCTTGGATACGCAGCTAACCAGTGGGGACTGGCAGCAATTTGGAGCCAAATCCAGCCATTGACAGCCATTCCAGGCAGCACTCCATTAAGCCAAGCGAGCATAAATAACACCAACAGCCCAGCCACGACGAATGCCTTTGGCCTCAGTGGCTTCTGGCAGCCCTTGTCAACAGGCTGGTTGCCATCAATCAGCCTCGGTTGGGGCTTCAACAGCAGCTCTTACCAAACGGAACAACCGGTTGCCAGCGTCAATACAAGCCAATCCTGGATGGCAGGCCTGCAATGGAGAGATGTGTTTGCCAAAGGAAACGATTTTGGCATGGCCGTAGGCCAACCCATGTTTGCTACCGCCTTGACAGGCTCTGCACTCCCTGATGACGGTAACTTCATCTGGGAATGGTGGTACAAACTACAGATCTCCGACAATATCACCGTGACGCCTGCCTTAATTTACCTAAGCAGACCCCTAGGACAAAGCACCCCAACTAGCCAAGTCTTTAGCCAGTTCGGCGGCCTTGTCAAAACAAGCTTCAGGTTCTAAAGGCATAAATGAACAAAACAGATCTATGGCCCTGCCCTATCTCCTGGCACTGGGATCATCTGTCAATGGCGCACTGGGATCAAGCCCCTCCAACTCGCCGGCAAACACCCGGCTAGCCGTGATGTCTTCAGCCTCAATCGTGATCAGGTCCCGCTTGGTGAGACCCGAGCCCATGGCATTGAAAAGCCGATTGGCTTGGCGCATGCGGGCCCGATCAATGGCATTGCGGATCGAACGGGCATTAGCAAAGAAGGGCAACAACATGCGCCGCTGGATGTATTCCGCAAAAACCACTGTGGCCTCCTCACTGAAACGGTAGTTCTCCTTTGCCAGGATTAGCTTTGCAATGGCCAACAATTCCGGAACATTGTAATCTGGGAAATCGATATGATTAGCTACACGGGAAGAGAGGCCGGGGTTGGATTGATAAAACACATCCATCCGGTCCTTGTAGCCGGCAAAGATCACCACCAGATCCTCCCGATTAGCCTCCATCACCTGGAGCAGGATCTCGATCGCCTCAGCGCCATAGTCCCGTTCATTTTCAGGGCGATAGAGGTAATAGGCCTCATCAATGAACAGCACGCCACCCATCGCTTTTTTAAGCATCTCCCGGGTCTTCGGGGCCGTGTGGCCGATGTACTGGCCAACCAGATCATCGCGGGTGGCCGTGACCACATGGCCCTTGCGCACATAGCCAAGCCGATGCAGGATCTTGGACATGCGCTCGGCCACGGTGGTCTTACCGGTGCCCGGCCGACCGGTGAACGACATATGCAAGCTAGGGGCCGTAGTCGCCAGACCCACCTGCTTGCGGGCCCGCTCCACCACCAGCAGGGCGGCGATCTCCCGGATCCGGGTCTTCACCGGACGCAGGCCGATCAACTCCTGATCGAGCTGGTCGAGCACCTCTTTGACATGGCCACCCTCGTAGGCGGCTTTGAGATCAACCGGGGTCAGGTCGTCGCTGATGGCGTCAGCCATTGCCTCGGGATCAGAGCAGCCCATCAATCGCCACCGCAAAGGCCTGATCGACCTCACCGATGGCGCCATCCTCCGCTTCGGAGCGCAGGGTGATATTCACATAGGTGCGACCAAAGCTGATATCGGGAAAGCGGCTTTGCTGCTCCGAGAGCGTGTTAAGGCGCTCCAAAAACACCCGGGTGGCTTCGTACTCACTGAATTCGACGCGGCGTTCAAGCCGATCGGGGCGGGGTCGCTGGGTCCAGGGCTGCTCCATGGCTTGAATTTAGAACTTCGTGGGCTTGGATCTGGGGTCTGGGATCAGGAAGCGGCACTGAGGCAATCGGTGCGAGCCAGGGCAAGCCGGCTAGCCCAGGCGCGGGCATAGGCCTGATTGGCGGCCTTGGCCTCGGGATCACTGCTACTAAGCGGATAGGCGAAGGTGCCGGCGATGGCAGCATTGGTGACGCAGAACATGGACTTCTGGAAGCTGGCGCAGATCTTGACGCGCACATCCCCTTCGCCGCGGCTGCGCTGCAGGTACCAATCGTGCAGCGCTGGCGGAAGATGGCGATACATGTCCTGCATCAACAGGCTGGGGGGAATGCCGGCCCCCATGGTGGGCAGGGGATCGGCGAACAGGGCGCCGTAGGCGAACTGTCCCTGATCAGGCGAGATCTGCTGGGCCTGGGCGTTGAAGCTGACCGTGCCCAGGAAGGGCATACCCCGCAGAAACACCGCTTCGACGTAGGGAACGGCCACATCGGCCAGGAAGGTCAGGCCGGCCTCGGGCGGCAACACCCAGAAGGTCTGCTGGCCGACCATCACCGCGTAGGTGATCGGCTGGGCTGCCGCAGCCACCAGGCCCTGCTTGAGGAAGTCCACCACCTGGGCAATCGTCGCGACCCGTCCGTCCCGTTCGGCAGCAGCAAGGTCGATGAACAGATCACTCATCACCCGCCAGAACTGGCCCAGGGCATGGGTGGTAGCAGCTGTGCGGATCAGCTCGGGCAGGAATTGGCGAAACACCGGATCGAGCAGGCTCAAAAGCAGGTCATTGCGGCGCTTGGCTTGAATGATTTGGGCGCAAAGGTCTGTGAAGGGCTGGGAATCGAGGTAGGCATCCAGGCCGCCAGTGCCATGCCATAGCATGGCTTTCATGCAATATTCGGCGTATTCAAAATTGATGCGGTCGTGGTTGAGATGGCGCCAGATCTTGGCTGGACTCAAGTCACCATCAAAGAACTTATAAACTGGAAAGGGGTTGAGGAATTGCTGCTCAGCTTGATAGATCAGGTTGCGGCTATAGGCATCGAGAACCTCCCCGTAACTCTCCAGCACCCCCACCACTTCCAAGACATGGTCGGAGGTTTCCGCAAGCAGGGTCTCGCCAGCCAGCAAGCGGCGTTCCAGTTCTGCGGCCGTAGGCATGCCCCCCTGGCGGGTGAGATCGGCAGAAATGACTGGCATCAGCCCAGCCCCCCCCCAGGGAGTGACGCCACCAGCCCCGGCAGCTGGGCCATGGCCGTGGTGGAGGCCTCACTCCAGTGGCCCAGGAGCGCGGGGAACAGCCCTAGGGCCAGCACCCCTAGGGCCAGGGCGAGGGCCGGCAGGGTTTCTCTAGGAGCCACTGGCGCCAGTTGAATGTCCAGGCGCGCGTCCTCCACAGGATTGTCACTGGCGGGGGTGATCGCCAAGCGGCCAAAGAAGACGCGGTTCACGAGCAGCAGGAAATACACGGCCGTTAGACCTGATCCCACCATGCAAAGCAAGGTTGCGATCGGATAGGCCAAAAGACTGCCTCGGAAGACCAGGAATTCGGCGATAAACCCAACCATGCCAGGCATGCCAGCACTGGCCATCACGCCGAGAATCATCAAGGTGCCCGTAAAGGGGAGACCCCGCTCCGGATTGAGCAGCCCCCGCAAGACATCGAGATCCCGGGTGCCTGTTTTTCGATACACGGTTCCCACCAACAGAAACAGCAGCGCCGAGATCAGCCCGTGGCTGACCATCTGGAATTCGGCCCCCAGCAGGGCCACCGGCGTGGCCGCTGCCCCGGCCAGCAGCACATAGCCCATATGGCCCACGGAGCTATAGGCCACCATCCGTTTCATGTCCCGCTGGGCGATCGCCGCCAGGGAGCCATACACAACTGAAATAGCAGCCCAGATCGCCAAACCAGGCGCCAGCTGGGTCCAGGCCTCGGGGAACAAACCCATGCCAAAGCGCAGGATCCCGTAGGTACCAAGCTTCAACAACACCCCGGCCAATAACACGGAAACGGGCGTCGATGCTTGGGTGTGGGCATCGGGCAGCCAGGTATGGAAGGGCACCAACGGCAATTTGATGCCAAAGCCCACCAGCAGGGCCGATAGCAACACGATCTGACTGCCCATGGCTAGCCGGTCGCTGGTGATCGGTGTAAGGCTGAAATCGACCGTGCCCGTGAACAGGGCCAGGCCCAGAAACGCCCCGAGGATCAACATGCCCGAGACAGCCGTGAAGATCAGGAACTTGGTGGCGGCATAGGCGCGCTCACTGCCGCCCCAGATCGAGATCAGCAACCAAAGGGGGATCAGTTCAAGCTCATAGAACAGGAAGAAGAGCAGCAGATTTTCGGCCAGAAAGGCGCCATTCACCGCGCCACTAATCAACAACAACATCGAGAAATAGATCCTCGGACGCTTGCTGAAATCCCGGGTGCAGACTGCCGCCACCAGGGTGAGTGCCGCATTGATCAAGACCAGGGGCAAGGAGAGTCCATCCACCCCCAACTGATAGTTGAGCCCAATGCTGGGCACCCAGCTGTGGATCTCTTCTAGTTGCATGCCCGCTAGCTGGGGATCAAACACAAGCAACAGGCCAAGGCTGGCAACCAACTGGGCCGCCAAGATCGCGATCGTGATGCCCCGCAGGCGGCCTGGGCTCGGTTCCCCCGGCCAGAGCAACAGGGCGAAGGTTCCTAGGAAGGGAATGGCGAGCAACAGGCTCAGCCAGGGGAAAGCCATCAGAACGGAGCTCGTCATCAGCGAACTACCTCAGCCACAACCCAGGTTAGGGAACTGAGCAACACCACGATGGCAATCACCACGGTGAGCACATAGCTCTGCAGCTGGCCGCTAACACTGAGCTTGAGATTTTCAGCGCTTTGCAGGGACAGGCGACCGATGCCATTGACCACGCCATTAACAACCTGGCGATCGATGGCGTTCGTGAACTGGGCCAGTCCTGCCACAAAGGCCACAATCGTGGACCGATAAATCTTTTCAGTATAAAAATCTAGGGCCAGCAGATCCTGAAGGCCCCGCAGGGGTTGCCGGATGGAGCGGGACCAGAACTGATCCAGGCTGATCTGGCTACCAATGCCCACTCCCAGCAGGCCGGATCCGGCCACACAGAGGCCAACTGGCAGGGAGAAGGCGCCAATGCCAGGCACTGGATCAATGGTTGCCATCAGAAACGGGGTGACCAGCACCAACACGGTGAGGCTGACCATGGGCAGGGCCATCAGCCAATTCACCTCGGGGGCCCGCTTGGTTTTGGGCATGGCCGATCCCAGGAAAACCGAACGGAATACCCGCGTGAGGTTCAAGGCCGTGAGCAGGTTGGTGAGCAAGATCACCCCGGCAAAGAGGGGATGGAGCTGCCAGATCGCCTGCACTCCCAGGCCAAAACACCAGTAGCAGCCCAAGGGAACCAGGCCCACCAGGCCGGCGCCCGCCACCAGGAAAGCCACGGTGGTGGCTGGCATGCGGTTGCCGAGGCCTCCTAATTCGGTGAGGTCCTGGCAGCTGGTGGTGGCAATCACACTGCCCACGCTCATAAACAACAGGGCCTTGGCCAGGCCATGGGAGAGCAGCAGCAGCAGGGCTACAGCCGGTTGCTGCAGGGCGATGGCGATGAACACCAGGCCCAAATAGGACGTGGTGGAGTAGGAGAAGGCGCGCTTGAGATCCACCTGGGCCAGGGCTACCAGGGCGCCGGCGATGGCGCTGATCGTGCCAACGACCAACAAAGCAATGGTCGCCATCGGCGACAGGCGCAGCAGGGGCATCAGCTTGAGCAACACCAGGGCGCCAGAGGTCACCACCACGGAATTGCGCAGAATTGAGGCGGGGTTGGGGCCCTCCATGGCCTCATCGAGCCAGAGGTGCATGGGGAACTGGGCACACTTGCCCATCGGACCAGCAATCAAGCCCAGGCCAATCAGGCCTCCCGCCAGGGGAGACAACCGGGCTGACCCCAGGGAGGCGTCCTGGGCATGGGCGGCCCAGCTGTAGAGGTCGGTGAACTCCATCGACCCGGCTAGGGCCGAGAGCGCCACCACCCCCATCAGCAGAAGCACATCGCCAACCCGTTTAGTCAGAAAAGCATCGCGGGCTGCGGTTACCACCAGCGGTTGGGCATACCAGAACCCCACCAACAGATAGGTGGAAAGGGTAAGCATCTCCAGCAGGAAATAGCTCATGAACAGATTGCTGCTCAGCACCAGCCCACTCAGGGCCCCTTCAAAGAAGCCAACCAGGGCATAAAAGCGAGCCAGGGACCAATCCTTGTCGAGATAACCCAGGGCAAAGAATTGGGCCAGCAGGCTCATCAACGTGACCAATTCCAGGGCGGCCAGGTTGGTGAGCGACAAATCAAAGCCAATCGCCAGGTGCAGATCGGCCGCGGAAAACCAGTTGAAACTGAGGTGCTGGGCGCCCCGTTGCCAGATCTCCAGGGTCACCAGGCTGCCGTGGGCAAAGGCCAGCAGGGTGACCAGCAAATTGAGGTAGGCCGCAGGCCTAGGACCATTGCGCTTGAACCAGCCGGTAGCCCAAGGCAGGGACAACAGCACACCGCTGAAGCCGTACACGGGGATCAACCAGACCAGCTGGATCGGCAGGGGAAGGGCTGCGGTCAAGGGGAAAGGGAAAGCAGGCCGCCGCAAGGGCGCGGCTGGCGGCGGAATCTAGGCGGCCCAGCAAGGAACTGCCAAGCGCCACACGGGACTCGGCCCACTGTGGCCAGGGTGAGGTCCCCTCAGAAGGTGACCCGTTGGTTGGCAAGGGAGGCTGCCCCGCTCAGCTGGCGAAGCCACTGCATTAGCTCCTCGCCATGGTGCTGTTCGTCCTCCAGAAGGGCCTGAAAAAATGCGCCATTCTGCCGGTCCCCCACCAATAGACAGAAGCGCAGGGCATCGTCGTAATGGTGGATCAGGTCCTGCTCCAGCACACTGTTAAGCCGCAACAATCCGACCAGATCGGCCGCGTGGGTCACGGGCCGCAACTGGGAGGATGCCGGAGCCACGCCCAGGGCCAACATTTGCTTGACGATGCGCTCGGCATGCTGCATCTCCTCCACGGTTTCGTGTCGGAATCGCTCGGCCGCCTCAGCTAGACCCCAGAGCTCCACCAGGGAAGCCTGGGTCATGTACTGCTGCACCGCCGAGAGCTCCAGGCTCAAGGCGCGACCCAGATAGCCAAGGACGCGCGGATGGGTGCCAGCGTTGGCCATCAGCTGCGACGGATGGAATCGACGCTGGCGAGCATGGGCTCGAGCTCATTGTGGGGGCGGGCAATGATGTGGGCGGCAACGAGGCCATCGCCAACGCGCTCACAGGCATCGGCGCCGGCACGCACAGCCGCATTGACCGCACCGGTTTCGCCGCGGACCATCACGGTGACGTAGCCGCCACCCACAAATTCCCTAGAAACCAGGGTGACTTCGGCAGCCTTGGTCATGGCATCAGCCGCTTCGATCGCAGGCACCAGGCCACGGGTTTCGATCATGCCGAGGGCGATGCCCTGAATGGGAGAAGCCATGGTGTTGGAGGAAGGGGGGGTGGAAGGGGTGTTGCTGCCGCCGCCGGAGCGACTGGAGCCAGTTGAAGCAGGGGCGGACTTACTAGAGCGGCCGCCACTGGCACGGCTGCTGCTGGCCCGACTGGGCACCGCGCGGCTGGGAGCCGAACGGCTGCTGGCGGCCCGGCTTGGGGCCTGGCGACTGCCGGAGCGCACCGGTGAGCTGCTACTCACCGCGGTGGCCACCACTGGGATGGTGGCACCCGGACTAGGGAGGGGTGCCGGGACGGGCGTCTTGGGGACCGACGTGGGTACGACGGTGGCCGCAGTCACCACGGGGGCCGGAGCCACAGAGGCAGCGGCCGGCTTGCCAGGGACCACCAGGGGCTTGGAGGCCCCTGGCGAGGCAGCGGCGGCGGCCGCTACTGCCTTCGCTGCCGAATCGGCAGGAGTGCTCGTGCCTTTAGGGCTGGGATCGGGGGGGGTGGAGGAGGCCATGGCAGGGGAGAACAGGACGCGGAAGGGAAAGCTGGGGGCAGGGCCCTAGACCTCATCCGTCCGGCGACCAGTGGTCGATGATGCCGCCGATGGTGAGATCGGTGAAGATCTCCGGATTACCGCAGGCAAAGCGAGCGGCAGAGCCGCTGGCGGTGAACACCCAATTCCCAGGTGCCGCCCCTACCGGGTCCACCGCCACGTTCAACTTGCCCTTGGGGGTGCGCAGCACCCGCAGCTGCATATGGCCTAAGCCGCCCACCCGGTGGCTACAAACAAGGGATCCGGTGACCTGCATGATTTCCATCAGCTTGTCCTCCCACCGGTCGATATCTGGCCAACGACCGCTGGTTGGCCACCACTCAAAGGAGTGGCCGGGTTGGGCGCCGGGGGACCAGCAGCAGCAGCCTTGGCAGCCTCGGGATCCCAATGGTCGATGATGCCAACAATGGTGAGATCACTGGGATAGGACTTACTGCCCGCGGCTTCGCGGGCAGCCGAACTGCCAACGCAGATCACCCAATCGCCAGGAATGCAACCCACCGCATCAACGGCCACTTTCTGGGTGCTGCCATCGAGCACAACTTGCAGATGCTTGTGCTCAAAATCAGGGATGCGATTGGTAGAAACCAAAGGTTTGACGACCTTGCAAATCAGCATCTCAGTGGCCCCCTCCCGTGGCGAATGTGATCGACGATCCCACCGCTTCAGTCGGGGAATCCCGATCGTGGTCGCGGATCGTCAACAGAGTATGGAGCAGACCGTCCCGGCAGAGGTCGGCGTAGCGCACGCCAATCGCCTGTTGCAATCTCTCACAGCGATAAATCGCCCGCTCGCGGGCCCCAGGCACACTGCTGCGGTAGTCGAAACGCACCACAACCGGAATCGGCAAACCGCGCGATCCATTCAGCCCCTTAAAAATCTTGACGCCCACATCCAGATCGGCAGCACCTTCCTCCAGGGTATCGAGATAGGCGAAGTAGGTGAGATTACGCAAATGAATCTCCTTGAAACCGATTCCCACGCCAATAAAGCGTTCGGCATGGCCGGCATCAGCGTAGGAGCCGCCATGGAACTGCCGCACGTAGTCGATCTGGGAGATGTTGTGCTCAATCAACCTGGCCACCAGCTTGACCATGCCGGGGTCGGGGGTGGAGGCAGCCGCCTGCTCGACCAGGGCCAACAGGTGGTCCCGGCCCTGGGCAGCAGGCAACTGGACCGTGGCGTCATAGGCGGCCTGGGCGTCCAGCCAACGATCGAGGTTGGTGCTGCCATCGAGACCGGGCACATGCACCCGGATCGCATCGGTGTCAGTGTCGAGGCCGATCAGCAACAGATCGACGGAAGCCCCACAGCAAAAGCTGTTTTCAATGGCAGCGCGAAAATCCTGCAGGCAACCCAGTCCACCCGAGGCCGCAGCGCCATCATCACTGGCATGGGCTGCGCAGCCTTCATGCTTGGGATCTAAGGAACTGAAGTGATACACCACCACCTTGAGATAGCGGGTATCAGCCTGGCCGGGATTGGGCTTGGCTTCGCGATAACGCAGATGCTCGGTTTTGACCCAGCGATTCACCGTATTTTGGATATCGAAAATGGCGCCTGCATGGGGCCGGCGGCGCACACTGCTGTAGGGAATCCTCAGGGCGTAGGCAATGGCATGGGCCAGGCGGCCATCGGCGCAGGGGGTGACATCAAGGAGGTGGAAACCACACTCGAGCAAGAAATGGTTGAAAGCCTCAGCTCCCTGGCTGCCCTGGTGACCGCCCAGGGGATCGGAAGCAAAGAAACTGCGGCTGGCCTGGCCATAGGCCTCAAACACACACCAGGCAAATAGGGTGCGCATGTCCAGCTGGGTGACCCAGGCCGATTCCAAAATCGGCAGGGGTAATTCATAGCCGAGTTCTGCTTGGGCCAACTGTTGGGCCTGGGCAACGAAATCCGGCTCGTGCTGTAGGGCCGACAGGCGCTTAAGCACGGGCACAATCCGGTCAAACGACGCCTTGGTGCGCTGGTCGTAGTTGAGCAGGCAGGCGTTCGCCGCGGCATTGCTGAGGGGATGGAGCGGAGCAATCGCAGCGCGGCGGCCCCGATCAGCTAAGCGAGAGTTGAGGGAGAGGCCGGACTCCAGGGACGAATTGGAACCAGTCCAACCGCCAGTGGCGCCCAGGTCTGAATTGGGCAGCGAACCCGCAGGCCCAGGGCGACGACGGGGGGCCGTCGGCGCTTGCGGTCTGGTGGGGGCAGGAGCTCTGCGGCGGGGAGGCATGACGCTCAGCCCCTAGCGCCGCCGGACACCGTGATCAGGGAACCCTTGTCGGTGTTTCCACTAGATCCGGTAACGCGGCTAACTGGCTGGGCCACCTCCTCATTGCGCTTGGGCTGGGTGCCCGGCATGGCGGACATTTGACCCGTACGGGTGGGGTTGCGACGGCGGGCTGAACGGCCCTCGGTACCGGTAACGCGATCGCCCCGATCCCAATCATCGCCAGTGATATTTAGGCCAGCAGAAATACCCTCACCAGTAACCCGGGAAACGGGACGACCCTCCTCAACCTCGCCTAATAGGGGCACCTGCTGGGGCTCAGCGTTGGCTAACCGGGCCCGGGCGGGGGATTGGAGGCGACCCAGTTGGGCGCCGCCGCGATCAAAACGGAACTGCTCGGTGCCGGTGACCATGTCACCGGCCAGGTCAAAAGGGCCGGTAACCCGTCCTCCACCCAGTTCGTAGCTGCTGCCCGTCACCGACCCGCCGGTATCGCGCTTACCGATGGCGGCGCGGGCGGGGGATTGGACACTGAACTGCTGCCAGGGGGCACTGGTAAGCGGTTGGGGGAAATCGGGCTGGTGGCTTTCAGCCGGGGCACAGTTGGCGTTCACAAACTGGTCACCACCGATATAGGGGGTGCCGGTGACGTTTTCACAGGCGCCGCGACTGCCGCCGGTCATCACCCCACCGATACCAGGCTGCTGGCCGCTGAGCCGGGGGCCGGGGGTGCCGGCGCGGGCAGGAGTGCGTTGGCGCATTGCCTTGACCTGGCCAGAGGAGCACCAATCGGCGGCCTGGTCGATGCCCGCATAGGGGGTGCCGGTGACGAGCTTGCAGGTACCGGGCTCATTACCGGTGACCTTTTCAGAGCGGCCGGTACGGGTGCCGCTCACCACCTGGGCCTTATTGGTGACGCTGAAGCCCACCTTCGCCGCCTCGGGGGCAGGCCGGGTGTCGCAGAAACGGTCGTACTGCTGGCTGCCAACGTATTCATCGCCGGTGACCAGGCGGCAGCTGCCCGGCTCATCGCCGGTGACCCGCTCGCTGCGGCCGACGCTGGTGCCGGTGATGCCGGTACCGCGCAGGGTGTTGAAGCTGTCGACCTTGGCCGCTGCCCGGCCTGCCACCGGGGGCTCATTACCGAGGTACTGGTCACCAGTGAGCTGCAAACCAGAACCGGCCTCATCGCCGGTCACCTTTTCGGAGCGTCCCACCATCACTCCGGAGACGGAGCGGCCGCCCTGGGTCTGGCTGTGGGCCACCTTGCGGGGTGAGGGCACCACAGCACCGCAGTAAGCAGCGGACTGGTTAGCGGAGATGTACTCCGTTCCAGTGATGGATTTGCAGGTTCCGGGCTCATCGCCGGTCACTTTTTCAGAGCGACCCACCTCATTGCCGGTGACCCGGTTGCCGTGGCTGGTGGCGGTGACGCGCACCTTGGCGGGCTGGGAGGGACCCGGCTCGCTCTGGCAGAAGGTGCGGAAGATTTCGGCGCCCATGTACTCGGTGCCGGTGATCTCGCGGCAGGTGGCCGCCTCGTTGCCGGTGGTTTTGGTCGAGCGGTTGGCCTGGGTGCCGGTCACCACCTGGCCACTCAAGGTTTCGCTAACGCCCACTTTCAAGGAGGCTTCGGCAACAGCAGCGGTCTTGGCGCCATTGCGATTGGGGCCACTGGGGCGGGTGCCGCCACTACGGGCGGTTCCAGCTGAACCGGCCTTGCTCTTCAATTCGCGCACTTTTTGGGCCAATTCCCGGGTGGACAGATCGGGATTGCTGAGGCGGACCACGGAGGCAGAACTCCGGCTCGAATCAGTGCTAGCCGATTTGCCGCGCTTGCTAAGGGCCTCACGACGGGCCAATGCCAGGGAACGACTGGGGTTGTACAGGGCAGTTGCCTTCTTGGTGCTGGTGCGGCTGGCGGTGGCGGAGCTGGCATTGCCCAAGCTGGCGCTACTGCGGCCACTGGCCCGGGCGCTTGAAAGGGACAACGAAGCAGTGTTGCTATGGGCGGCTGGGGCCACGGTGTCTTGGCACTTGCACTTGTGCTCGGTCTTGCCGGCGGGGGCAGGCGTTGCTGCCGGGGCCTTAGCAACGTCGGTGCGGGTGCGATCACGGGAGGTTTCTGCCCGTTTGCCCCGCTTGCTGAGGGCTTCACGGCGGGCCCGACCCAACTCGCGGCTTGGGTTCGTCACCGGCTTGGCGGCACTGCGGTGCACTCCCTGGATCGGGGCGGCAAGGGATCGGCTGGCCTGGGGGCGACTCACGGGACGGCTGATCTCAGCAGCCGGAACCGAGTCCACCCCAGGCCCATTGGTGCGGGAGGGCTTGGCATCGCTGGCCGAGCGCACGCGGCTGGGGGCTTGGGAGTAACGACTGACGGCTTTTTTGCCGCCAGTCGTTAGGGCCCTACGGCGTTCCAGAGCTGCTTCACGACTGGATGTACTTGCCATGTCCGCCCGACGAAAGGAAGGTCTAAATAGGGGTGCAGGCATCAAGCCTGGCCTGGATCGACCTAGGCCGGCCCAGATCACTGGGGGGCCAAGGAGCCAGGGGGCTGTGCTGCAAGAAAAAGGCTGGGGCCCGGTGAATCACCGAAACCCCAGATCAAACCGCTGATCAGCGGGCTTCGAAAACCACGAAGCAGGAGCCCTGGCTCTGGGTGTAGGCGTCGTAGCCCACCAGACGCACATGGTGATCGGGATAGGCCCGATGGCATGATTCCAATTCGTTGACGATCACACCGAGATCCTTCTCACCGAAGAAGGGCAGCTTCCAATAGGACCAATAAATGGACATTGAACGGCTGGGGTGGACATGCTCAACCACAGGGCTCCAGCCCTGGGCAATGATGTAAGCAATCTGATCGTAGATTTCGTCCTGGGTGAAAGGCGGCAGAAAGCCGAATGTCTCCAGGGTGGCGACTGTTTGATAGTCACCCACGGTGCTCTTGAAGGGCATGGGGATCCTTGGGGGATGGGATAGAACGGTCGAGTCGATGGTGGTAATTGGGGAAACCAGCTAACGCTGGTCCCGCCCAATCGTTCACCGTTAATCAGGCGACGTCGAGCTTGTCGACGGTGTCGAACTCGAACTTGATCTCCTTCCAGGTCTCGAGGGCGATCGCCAGCTCGGGGCTGTGCTTGGCAGCCTCAAGCAAGATGTCGCGGCCTTCGCGCTCGATTTCACGACCGGCGTTACGGGCCTTGACGCAGGCTTCGAGGGCGACCCGGTTGGCGGCAGCGCCAGCAGCGGAACCCCAGGGGTGACCGTGGGTACCACCACCGAACTGGAGCACGGAGTCGTCGCCGAAGATGCTAACCAGGGCGGGCATGTGCCACACGTGGATGCCACCGGAAGCCACGGCGAAGACGCCGGGCATGGAGCCCCAGTCCTGATCGAAGAAGTTACCGCGGGTGCGATCTTCGGGAACGAAGGATTCGCGCAGTTGGTCGATATAGCCGAGGGTGGTCTGACGATCACCTTCCAGCTTGCCGACCACCGTGCCGGTGTGCAGCTGGTCACCACCGGAGAGGCGCAGACACTTGGCGAGCACGCGGAAGTGGATGCCGTGCTTGGGATGGCGGTCAATCACGGCGTGCATGGCACGGTGAATGTGCAGCAGCATCCCGTTCTTACGGCACCACTTGGCAAGACCGGTGTTGGCCGTGAAGCCACCGGTGATGTAGTCGTGCATGATGATGGGCTGGTTGAGTTCTTTAGCGAACTCAGCGCGCTCATACATCTCCTCAGGAGTGTTGGCGGTGCAATTGAGGTAGTGACCCTTGCGCTCGCCGGTTTCCTGTTCAGACAGCTTGACCGCTTCAGCCACGAACTCGAAACGGTTCTGCCAGCGCTGGAACGGCTGGGAGTTGATGTTTTCGTCGTCCTTGGTGAAGTCGAGACCGCCACGCAGGCACTCGTACACCACCCGGCCGTAGTTCTTGCCGGAAAGGCCGAGCTTGGGCTTGATCGTGCAACCGAGCAGGGGCCGGCCGTACTTGCTCATCCGGTCGCGCTCGACCTGGATGCCGTTGGGGGGGCCACCGCAGGTCTTGATGAAGGCGAGCGGGAAGCGGATGTCTTCGAGGCGCAGGTGACGCAGGGCCTTGAAGCCGAAGACGTTGCCGACCAGGGAGGTCAGCACGTTGGTGATCGATCCCTCTTCGAACAGGTCGAGGGGATAGGCGATGAAGGCGTAGAAGGCCTCCTTGTCACCGGGGACGTCTTCGATGCGGTAGCAACGGCCCTTGTAGAAGTCGAGGTCGGTGAGGAGCTCGGACCACACGGTGGACCAGGTGCCGGTGGACGATTCAGCAGCCACGGCGGCTGCCACTTCTTCCTTGGGCACACCGTCCTGGCCGGTGCACTTAAAGCACGCCAGCAGGTCGGAATCGAGGGGAACGTAGTCAGGAGTCCAATACGTGTCGCGGTACTCCTTAACCCCAGCGTCGTACTTCTTGCTCATGGGGAATCTCCAGTGGTTCGGGGGGGAAGGGTTAGAGGTGAGAGCGGCCGCTCGGGTCGCGCATCAGACCTCAGTCCTTCGCACCAACGAAGCCAGAGCTGCTACCAAGAGCAGGCTCGACTTCCCGGTGGGGGCGGGCAATGATGTGGGCGGCCACTAGGCCGTCACCAACCCGTTCGCAGGCGTCGGCGCCAGCGCGGACTGCAGCGTTAACAGCGCCGGTTTCGCCACGGACCAACACCGTCACGTAACCGCCACCGACGAATTCACGCCCGATCAGGCGGACTTCAGCGGCCTTCGTCATGGCGTCGGCTGCCTCGATGGCGGGGACCAGACCCCGGGTTTCGATCATGCCGAGGGCGATGCCCATGGTTTCGTTTGCCATTACCTGCTCCTGGAGGAGGGGGTGGGATGTTCGCTTGCAACCATGCTCGCCAAGCCTTCCCTACGTCAAGCTTTCTGGACAATTGGCGCCATCACGGTACCTAGAGCTACAGATAAGCAGCGTTGATCAATGGCACACAAAATGTTGTGAATTGCTTCTCGGGCCGCTGGCCTGGGCTGACCAGAATTCGCCCAACTCTTTGAAATCCCAGTCAGGGCAAGCATCAGAGCGATCCCTCCCAGCCAAAAGCCCCCAGGGCAAGGCCAATGGCGGCCTGACCTGGGGGCTTGACTTTGGGCATCTAGGCAGGAAATACCACCACAGACGGATTAAGGGCTGTCCCAACGCTGCTGCATCCGCAGCCAAACCAAGGCAAGCCCTCCTCAGGACCAGTACTTGGCGATCATTGCCGGGGGCAGGCCCTTAAAGGGGGTGGGCATCGGCCACAAAGGCCACGCCGCCGTAGTAATCGAGGAGGGGCTGCACACCCTCGCGCAAACGGCTGAGCACTTCGCTTTCGCAGTAAATGATCACGTGGGCATTGGCGCCCAAGCCGCTGAAATCCATCGATTCCGACACCATGCCGTGGGGCCCCTTACCGGTGACATGGCGCATCACCGAATAGCCCGGAGCACCGGACGAATCGATCACCTTGATCACCTTGTCCAGTTCCCGCTCACTGAGGATGAGGTCAACACGTTTCATTGCTTTAGCTAGCGGCAGGGAGGAGTGTGTTAATGAGAGCCATGTAAGCAGGGATGCCCACAATGATATTGAATGGGAAGGTGACCCCGAGCGCTGTGGAGATATAGAGACTGGGATTAGCCTCAGGCACGGTCATGCGCATGGCAGCTGGGACCGCGATGTAGGAAGCACTGGCGCAGAGCACCACAAACAGCAAGGCATTGCCATGGCCCAAGCCTAGGCCTTTGGCAATAAAGGCTCCCACCACGGCATTGAACAAGGGCATAATCACTGAGAAGCCAATCAGGAAGGGGCCTGCCTTGCGGAGATCCGAGAGGCGCTGGGCCGCCACAATGCCCATATCCAATAAGAAAAAGCTAAGGGCTCCGTAGAAAAGTTTATCCGTGAAGGGCAACATCTTTTCGGCACCATGGGGGCTGCTGGTTGCCACCAAAACCCCAATGATCAAGCTGCCAATCAGCAGGAAAACTGAACTATTAAGGAACGCCTCGTGCAGCACCGCGCCCCAACGCATCCCCTTGGTGTCAGGTCGTTTTTGCGGGGCTGCCAATTTCACCAAGAGCAAGCCAACGATGATGGCTGGTGATTCCATCAGGGCCAAGGCGGCCACCATGAAACCATCAAAACCGATCTTTTGACTTTCCAGGAAGCTTTGGGCGGTGATAAAGGTCACCGCACTGATGGAGCCATAGGTGGCTGCAATTGCGGCCGCATTGAAGTTGTCAAGCTTGGTTTTAAGAACCCAAAAGCTGTAAATCGGCACAGCCAGTGACATTAAAATGGCCGCCACGATTGTTGGCAGCACCTGACCACCCAAACCGCTGTGGGCAAGTTCTAAGCCGCCACGAAAACCAATGGCCAGAAGCAAATAAAGGGAAAAAAGCTTCGGCAGGGGAGCGGGGATCTCGAGATCCGAGCCCACCAGCACCGCCAGTACTCCGAGGAAAAAGAACAGAACCGGAGGCGTGAGAAGGTTCTGTAGAACCAGGCTGGTCTCCATGGCAAGCCCAGTGGGCACAGGGATTGTCGCCAGCCTACGGGCGCCAAACCCCCGCAACCGCCAAGCGTTGGCAATCGCAACCGCCCTGGACTGGGCTTGGCGCCTGTCAGAAGCTCGACAACTAGCGGGCGCCCCCGATTGCCTGCCCTAGGGGGGGATGGAATCATCAATCCCGCAGGTCCGCCCTATCCGCTCGCCAGCGATCTAGCCGACCCTTCACCCCCATCACCGGCTCCAGCTCGCTCCCGATCCCATCTCTGGAGAGCGGCTTGAGGGCAAAACCACGATGGCTATCCGCCTTCAGCCCACCTCTGAAGAGCGCCATTAGGGAGAATGGCGGGCCCTGCCCTAACCGGCTTGCCCCGTTCCGTTCTGGTGATTGCCAGTGGCAACCCCTACAAGGTGGCTGAAATCGCCGCCATGTTGGATGCCGTTGATCTGGAGGTCCGCCGCCAGCCGGACGCCCTGGAAATCGAGGAAACGGGCAGCACTTACCTGGCCAATGCCCGCCTCAAGGCGGAAGCCGTGGCCAGCCTCACCGGCCATTGGGCCTTGGCCGACGATTCGGGCCTGGAAGTGGATGCCCTAGGCGGGGCTCCGGGGCTGTATTCGGCGCGCTACGCGCCCACCGACCCTGAGCGCATCGATCGCCTGCTCCTGGAGCTGGGGCCGACCCCCTACCGCAGTGCCAGTTTCAACAGCGCCATGGCCCTGGCCGATCCCTCGGGCACCACGGTGCTGGAGGCCGAGGGCCTCTGCCGCGGTGAAATCCTCAGCGCCAAGCTGGGACCAGGCGGTGGCTATGACCCAATTTTCTGGGTGCGGGAAGCGGCCATGACCTACGGCCAGATGCCCGCCCACTTGAAAGACAAACTCGGCAGCCGCGGCAAGGCGGCCCGATTGATCGCCCCGGGACTGAAACGGTTGCTTGGCTTGCGTTAAAGCGTCCTTCCCTTCAAGGGGATCCGCTTAACAAGACTGGAGTTCAAAGGTCTTACTCCCCTGCTAGCCAAGGACTTAAGGCTTGGCGGTGCGGTTGATCTGGGCCACGGCCCGCATGGCGGCGGCGGCCGCCTCTTCGACATCGCCTTCGCGCCCGGCCAGGGTGAGGCGACCGAAGGCCCCAACAGCCTTGACGTCAACGACTGTGATGTTGGAGGACTTTTCGGCCTCGTTCGCGGCGAACAGCACGTAGCCGGCCGGCTCGGTTTCGAGAATGAACATGCTCATGCCGGCTTGAATCATCGAACCGCGCCGATTCAGCCGGTTAATCAGAACAGCGTGGTCCGGGGTGATGGCACGGATGATTTCGGTCCAGCTGACTTCGCAGCGGCTGCGCAGCTCGATCCGGCTGCCAATCGCCTCGAGCACCACCTGGCCGGAGTGCAGCACATTGCTTTGGTCCCGGTGATAAAGGGCCAGGGAGCCGAAAGCCCGCTCCACAATCATTTGGCCCAGGCGCACACTGCTTGCCTTCAGGGCGATGTCCGTAACGCGGTGGACCGCCATGCCAGGGGACACCTCCAGCCAGAGGCAGGCATCGCCGGGGATCGGCAGAAACCCCTGGGAGACCGTGCCCATGTAGGCCGCCAGCTGGGGTTGGAGCGAATCGAGAAACACATAGGTGCGCAGCTCGATCGACTGCACTTGGCTGGACTGGCGAGCCAGCCGCGGCGCCTCGTTGTCCGTGGTGATCACGCAGCTAGGGGCCGAGGCCTCCTGGGCCCCATGGCCACCGCCCATGCCCAAATCCGTTCCCGTAATGGCAATCGGGGCCTGGCGTCGCCTTCGGCCTCGATCGCTAGGGGAAAGATTGCGCTCCATGGAGGCGGACCTTGAGGACGTCGTGGTTCGGTCCTCAGCAGATCCATGCTGATGGAGCAGCGTGATCTTACCGGTCAGCCCCCCTTGCGCCGCGGCCCCGAGCCGATACCGTCCAGCCATCGCTTGAGGCCCGATCCATGGCTAGCCAGCCCTCAACCGCCCCTAGCACCAATGGCGTCGGCCCCAGCCGTGATGGCATGGCCGAATGGCTGGCCCAGGCCATCGACCAGGGGGTCCAGCCCGACCAGGCCCTGGCCTTCATGGGTCTCGGACTAATGCGCAGCCTGCAGGTGGCCAACCCGGCCCTGGCGCCGTTTTGGCCGGAGCTCCCCGAGGGGGCCGATTCCAGCGTCGATCTGACGGCCCTGCGCCAGCGGCTAGACATCACCGACCTGGCCATCCGCACCGGCGCCCCCTTGAGCACCGCCGAAGTCGCCCAATTGCTTGGAGCCCGCCCCGGCAGCGCCGTCGTCCAGCGGGGGGGCCTAGTGGCCAGGCGCCTGGGCCGCAATGTTTGGCGGCTCAGCCGCAACGCCGACAACGATTCGTCCCAGGCCAACCGGGTCGCCGAGGATGGCTTCCGGCGCCGCCTCTGAACGGGCTCCTTTCCCCTGATGTCCTCTTAAAGGGTCCCCGCTAGGCCCTGGGACGGGAATTCAGGGGTCAAGGCGCCCACACCCTGTCAGCGCCTCTATCAGCTCGTATTTGGCTACGGAGCCGACTGCATCGCTTGGTTCAACTGACCTGGACTCCCTTCCAGAAGGCCACCCGTCCCTTGATGGAGGCAGCTTCCGCCTTGGGCTCGGGGTAGTACCAGGCCGCATTGGCATTGATCGCCTCGCCGACAACCAGGTCGTAGTACTGGGCGGTGCCTTTCCAACTGCACACGCTGGTGTGGCTTGAGGGCCGCAAATTCGCCGTAACGAGGGAATCTGCGGGGAAATAGGCGTTTCCCTCCAGCTTGACGATGTCGTCACTGCTGGCAATCAACTCTCCATTCCAGCGGGCTTCCATGGCAACTTGGCGGCGGCCCCCCATCCTGGCGCAGCGACTAGAAGCTGGGCGCAATGGGGCCCAGACCGAAGGCTTGGCCTAAAAGCGGGAGTAGCTGTAGATCGGCATGGTGGCGTAGCCGAGCGGGGCAGGCGCCGGATTGGGACCGGCCGGCAGGGCCTCCACCGCAAACATGTAGGTGTCGGCCTGGGTGGGATTCATCCAGGGCTTGAGGGCCAAGGTAACCGTGGATCCCGGCTGAAGCGGCTCGGGGAAGCTGATCTGGAAGCGACGCTGATCGCCATCGAAGCGGACCTGGACGGGCACAGCAGCTCCCCCATGGCGGGGCCTGCCAAGGAAGGCTCGGGAGGCAGCAAGATCAAAATAAAAGCTGCGATCCACGCCCCGGGTCTGGGTGATTGTCAAGCCACCAAGACCCACCCCCGCCGCCTCCGGCAGGGTGACAGTGAAGTAGTACTCGCCCCCCACCTGGTTCACATCGCTGTAGTAATTGGTGAAAATCACCTGCCACGGGGGAGTGCTGAACCAGGACTGCCCCTGCATTTCGACCGCCCTGGCTGGCGGCAGCCCAACCAGCGTGGGAGCTGCCACCGTCAATGGCAGCAAGCTGATCGCCATGGCGGCGGAGCCGAACAGGAACGGGCGCATCGGGAGCGGGCAATGGCCGAACGCTAGCGATAGCCTCCCCGCCTCCCAGCTGCCAGGCCGATGGTGATAAGGGACCTAGACAGGCTTGATAGGGTGCTTGCAAGCGGCATGGGCTAATGAACAGGGCTGAACTCGACTCCATCGAGCTGATGCTGCGGGACCTCCACACCCGGCACGATGAGATACGCCATCGGGCCGCCTTCCGGGGCTGCACGCGGGAACTGCTAGCCCTTCAGGAAGAACTGGTCCAGTACCTGCTAACCCGCAAAGATTCCCTATCGGGTCGCTGAGCCCAGGCTCCAGCGGTTCAGCAGGGCCGATCCCCGGGGGGCAGGGCCTCCGGCCCGGAGCAGCCGATGTTCCTATCCAGGAGGCCGGCTTGCCAGCGGGAGATCCATTTGGGCAGAAAGGCCAGCAGGGCCACAAGCACCAGCAGCCCCAGGCCGAACTGCATCACGCCAGTGATCATTCGATCGATCGGAATCCAGCGCCCCCCCAACCAGGCCAAACTCACCATTGAGGTCGACCAAAGCAGCGCCCCGCAGACGTTGCAGACCAGGAAGCGGCCGTAGGGCATGCCAACGGCTCCGGCCATGGGGCCGGCCAGGATCCGCAATACCGCCACAAAGCGTCCTAAGAACACCGAGGCCGATGCGTGACGCAGGAAGCGCTGGCGCAGCAGCTCCATCTGCTCCGGGCTCTGGCGCAACCACAGGCCCAGGCGCAGCAGGAGGTCCCAGCCGAAGCGGCGCCCGACCCAGTAACCGATGTTGTCGCCAAGGATGGCCCCCGTCGCCGCCGCCGCGATCACGCCAAACAGGGCCATCTGGCCACTGCCGGCGGCATAGCCACCCAGCAGGGTGAGGGTTTCTCCCGCGGACAAACTTGGCGCCTGGCCAGACCAGCTGAACCCTTCACATACTGACCATCAGGCCAGGGCAAAGCCCCGAGGATCCTGGTCGCGGCGGTGGCTGGTTGGGATCGGAATTCGCGATGGGGTGCCAACGGCTGGATCCAGCTGGGCCGTGCTCTCGAGGGCCTGGCGTAGGCGCCGGGCCCCATGCAGGGACATATCGCGGGGCACACTGATGCGGTCGCGCAGGTAGCGCAGCCCCGCCGCCGAGCCCGCCGGGGGCGGGCAGGCCTCACCGGTCACCAGGCGGGTGAGGGCACAGGCCAGGCCCTGGTCCAAACCGGCGCCGGCATGGGGATTCACGGCCAGCACGCTCTGCCGGTGTTTCAGTACGCGAGCCAGGGCCTCCAGGGCCGCCCCTGGCGGTTCGAGCTGGCGGGTTTCCAGTACGGGTAAGGCGCCTGGCGCAGCGGCCAAGTCGTGGTCATCGGGCCCAGGAGCTCTATTGGCCTCCCCCGGCAGCCAGGGCCCCTGGTCGATCTGGCGGGCGCAGGCCCGCTGGGCCTCACTGCCACTGGCCAGGCAGCAGCCCATCTGGGGCGGCAGGTCGTGGGCGTGGGTGTGGAAGTCGGACTGGGTACCCAGGTAGGTGGGCCGCTGCTCCAGGGCCGAGAACCAACGGTCGATGGCCGGGTGACGATGGCGCAGGCCATAGCCCTTGTAGTAGCTGAGGCTGGCGCCCATGCGCTCCAGGTAGGGCGTGAAGATCAGATCAACACTGCTGAAGCGCTCCAGGAACCAGGGGCCCGGATGGGTGGCCAGGGCCCCATCGACCAGGTCTGCAATTTTGTCAAAGTGGCGCTCGGCCGGCTCGCTGGCCGGGCCCGCCTCGCCCGAGTAGCAGAGCCACTGGCACCAGGCCCGAAACAGGCGCCGCTCTAGCTGGCGCAGAGCTCGCACTTCCGGGTCCTCCAGGCAGCGCTCCAGGGGGCCGAAGGCGGCTTCGAGGGCCGCCAGGATCTCGTCGCTTTCGGTGATCAGCCGGCCATCGAGCTCCAGGGCGGGCAGCATCCCGGAGGGCACCCGCTGCCGGTACCAGCCCTCCTTGTCGCCGTAACAGTTCATCGTCACCTTGCGGATCCGGTAGGGGATCTGCTGTTCCTCCAGCCACAACCACACCTTTTGGCAGTAGGGACACCAGGCGTGGTGGTCCCGATAGAGGGTGACCCGGACGTCGGACTCGTTGCTGCAAAACAGGCGCAGCTGGGCCTGGGCATTGGTTGCTCCGCGAACCCGATCGGGCTCCGGAGCCGCCAGGGCCTGGAGCTGGTCCCAGCTGAGGGGGGCAGCAGGGGAGAGGGATTCAGGCACCTGGCGGGGAGGACGCTACTGGTCCTGGTCTAGGCAAAAACAGCCTGCCAATGCCGGCCCGAGGCCAGCAGTTCCGGGTCAGGATTTTGCGATTTTGGTCGCCCTAGACACAATATCTGCGCCCCCATCACTTAGGAAGACGGCCAGTTAGGCCCTGTCCATGAGCCAGTCGCTTGGTTTCCACGCCCGCAATGCCCTGGGTTCGCTCAAGCGAGGCCTCAACGCCTTCCTTGGTAAGGGCAGCGGCCCCGAACCCCAGGTTGCTGGCGAGGTTCCGGCAGGTCCTGGCCCAACCCCTGGGGATTGGACTGAAGCCCCAAGCGCTGGTGCCGCGACCTCTGGCATTGCCAGCTCTGGCATGGGCCAGCAGACCCAGCTCCATTTCACCGCCCAGGGACCCCAGTGGGGCTTCGCCAGCTGGCAGCTGAGCGAAGCCGACCGCCGGGGCCTGGAGCAGTCCGGCGCCAGCGCCCTCAGCCTGCGCATCGCCGATGTCACTGGCCTCTCGGGCGACGCGGCCGCCAGCCCCCATGCCCAACAAGAAGTGAGCGTCGAGCGCTCCGCCAGCCAATGGGGCATGGCCCTGCCCCTGGCCGACCGCGACTACCGGGTGGACCTCGGTTACCACAGCCCCGGCGGCTGGGTGCTGCTGGCCCGCTCGGCGGTGGTGCCGATCCCCGGCCTGGGCGATGGTCTTTCGGTGCCACCTCCTTTCGCAGCTTTTGAACAACCGGGTAGCGCCCCAGCCCCAGCCCCAGCCCCCTGGGAGCCCCAGGCCAGTCCAGCCGTCCAGAGCGCAGTTGAAGCCCCCGGGGCCGTGCTGCATGAGCAGCTCTATCAAACGTCCACCATGGGTCTGCGCCGGATCAGCCGGGGTTCGGAGACCTTCCATGAGCTGGATCTGCTCGACGATGCCGCAGGAGCACGCAGTAGCCATGGCGGCATGAGCGATTCCGGTCCTGGACTCTGGGCCAGTGGCCGCAACGACTCTGGCATTGGTGGGGTGCGGCCGCGCCAGCGCTCCTTCTGGCTGGTGGCCGATGCGGAGCTGATTGTCTACGGCGCCACCGATCCCTCCGCCACGCTCAAGATTGGCGAAGAGGTGGTGCCCCTCTCGGCCGATGGCACCTTCCGTATCCAGGTGCCCTTCCGTGATGGACAGCAGCTCTACCCGATCGAAGCCACCGCCATCGACGGTGAACAGAAGCGCCATATCGTGCTGCGCTTCGAGCGCACCACCCCCGAAGACAACACCAACCCGGCCAGCGAAGCCAAGGCTGAGTGGTTCTGAGCCTGGTGGGGCTTGCCCCATGGCTGCTCGACCTGGCGAGGCCTAACCGCCGCACCCAAGGGATCAATCGGCCATGCAAAACCTGCAAATAAGCAGTAGTCCTATCTTCATGGTTCATTCTGGGCAGCCAGCCCAAACACCATGCCCCCATCGGTGGTGGACCGTTTCAAGAAGGCCTTGGTGGGGGCTCCCCTGCCAACCAGCGCCGCCGCCGAGGAACGGCTAACCAACGCGGAGGCCCTGGCGATCCTCAGCTCCGATGCCCTCTCCTCGGTGGCCTACGCCACCCAGGAAATCGTGCTGGTGCTTGGTTTTGCCGGGGCCGCCGGCCTGGGCTTCACCATCCCCGTCACCGGGATGATCATCTCGCTGATGCTGATCGTGGCACTCAGCTATCGCCAAACGATCAAGGCCTACCCCCAAGGGGGCGGCTCCTACCGGGTGTCCCACGAAAACCTGGGCCGGGTCCCGGGCCTAATTGCTGGAGCCTCCCTCTCGATCGACTATGTGCTGACGGTGGCGGTCAGCACGGCCGCAGGGATCTCGGCCCTCACGTCCTACCTGCCGAGTCTTGATCGATACCACGTGCCGCTTTGCCTGGCGGCGATCGTGGTGTTGATGGTGGCCAACCTGCGCGGCGTGCGCTCCAGCGCCAAGATCATGAGTGTGCCCACCTATGTGTTCATGGCCGCCGTGCTCACCCTGGTGGTAGTCGGCCTGGCCAAGTTGGCCCATGGAGACATCACTGGCCTGGCTGCGGCCCAACAGAACCAAGTGCTCCGTGAGGTCCATGGCCCGGACCTGCTCACCGTGGGCGGGGCCGGAGCCGGCGGGCTGATTCTGATGCGCGCCTTCAGCTCTGGTTGCGCGGCCCTAACAGGGATAGAGGCGATTAGCGACAGTGTCATGGCCTTCAAGCCAACGGAGTGGCGCAACGCCCGGCGGGTGTTGACGGTGATGGTGATTCTGCTGGCCACAATGTTCGGAGGCGTGAGCGTGCTCGCCTCGCAACTGGGCACCGTCTACACGGAGACCAGCCCCACCTTGATGTACCAATTGGGTGAACAGGTATTCGGCAACGGGCCCGTCCTTTTCATCCTGCAGATATCAACCCTGTTGATTCTGCTGCTGGCCGCCAATACCGCCTATGCCGATTTTCCGCGCCTGGCCGCCTTCCTGGCCCAGGACAGCTACATGCCCCGCCAGCTGGCCTCCCTGGGTGACCGGCTGGTGTTCAGCAACGGCATCGTGATGCTGAGCGCGTTTGCTGGAATTTTGCTGGTGATCTTCGGTGGCAGTGTTAGCCACCTAATCCCCCTCTATGCCGTGGGGGTGTTCACCAGCTTCACCCTGTCCCAGGCGGGCATGGTGGTGCATTGGTGGCGGGAAAAGGGCCCAGGCTGGGTGGGCAAGGCCCTGCTCAATGGCTTTGGCAGCGTTGTCACGGCGATTGTTTCGGCCGTCTTGATGTTCAGCAAGTTCACCCAGGGCGCCTGGCTGGTGGTGGTGGCCGTGCCCCTATTGGTAGCCCTGTTCCTCACCATCCATCGCCACTACAAGCAGGTGGCCCGGCGCCTGCGCATGGCCCATGACGTCAAACTGAGCCTGCCGGCGGCGCCCTCCGATGGCGGCAGTCCGGTGGTGGTGCTGGTGGGCCAACTGCATCGCGGCAGCTTTGAGGCAATCCGCTATGCCCGCTCGATCGCCGGTGAGTTGGTGGCTGTGCATGTGGACCTGGGCCTGGGCAAAACCGGCGCCTTCCAGGAGCAATGGCAACGGCAATTGCCGGAGGTGCCCCTGGTGGTGCTCGAGTCTCCCTACCGCTCCTTAATCGATCCGGTGCTGGAGTTTGTGCGCCAATTCGAAATCGACCACCGCAAGGATCGCCATAAGTTCTGCACGGTGGTGCTGCCGGTGTTCGTGACCCGCCATCGCTGGGAGAATCTGCTCCACAACCAATCGACCATTTCCCTGCGCAGTGCCCTGCGGGCCCAGGGCACCAGGGTGGT
>Ga0209550_10000263_pt1 | contig 47175 bp, 30 predicted proteins | sample LauGreSuBDMM15SN_2_FD_187567 | JGI IMG/M metagenome (GOLD analysis project Ga0209550, IMG submission 187567) | Freshwater lake microbial communities from Lake Michigan, USA - Su13.BD.MM15.SN (SPAdes) (version 5) | ecosystem: Environmental > Aquatic > Freshwater > Lake | place: Lake Michigan...
TGAGCTGGTAGTTGTCGAGATTGTTGAGGTCGAAGGGGCGTTCGGTGTTGTCGAAGACTTGGATGGACTGTGGGCGGATGTCGTCGATCTTCGCGAAACCCACACGGACGGGGACGCGGTTGACGATGACGAGGGCACGGAAGCGGCCGTGGATCGTGTCTTGATAACCGCCGGAAGAACTCGATTGGCCGAGGGCGGCGACGATGCGCCAGTCGCCGTTGTCGAAGCGATAGCGCAGGCCGACGGCTTCGGTGTCGAGTTGTTGGCGGACGCCGGCGCCGCCGTTGCCGATGGTGATGGCGCCGCGGCCGGTGGCACCAGACGTGAAGTCGTCGCCGAAGGTGAGCGGCACGCCGGTGGCGGGGTTGGGCACGCCGTTGGTGCCGGTCGTGAGGGAGATCGAGGCGTTGGAGCGGTCGGAGACGAAGCGGCTGCGCTCGACGTTGAGCGAGAGGACGCCGTTGGGCGTGGCACGCCAATCGGCTTTCAGGCCGAGGGCGATGCGGGTATTGGCGCGCGGCACGCTGTTGAGCTGGAAGGATTGCAGGTAGGGTCGGCTGATCGAGGCGCCGGTGACACCGTTGGCGGTAGCGCTGAAACCGCGCGGGACCCACTCCATTTCGATGAAGCGATTCTGGCTCTGGCCAGTGACGACGAGGCCGAAGGTTTTCGAGACGGGCAGAGTGTAGTCGAAGGTGAAGCTCGGGAGAACTTTGTAGACGCGCTCGTCGGTCGTGTGGGGGACTTTGCGGAAACTCGCGGTGCGGTGATTTCCCGAAAGGCCAACGCTGTAGCGGAGCTGAGCGTTTTTACGCTCGAAGGCGCTCTTGCTGACCATGTCGATGGATCCGGCCATGGAGTCGGCGGGAGTGGAGGGTGTCGGGACCTTGGTCACTTCGAGGCGCGAAATATTATTGATGGAAACCTGCGTGAACTGAAACACGCGCGACGAGCCCTGCGGATTGCCTGTATTGGCCATTTGGAGACCGTCGCCGGAGACGACCGCCTGGGCCGTCGGGAAACCGCGCACGGAGACTGAAGCGACGGAGCCGCCGGACTCACGGTCATACTCGGCGGTGATGCCGGGCATGAATTTGAGGAACTCGCCCACGTTGCCGTCCATGACGTCGCCGAGCGCATCGGCGGACACGATGTTTTTGATATTGGGGGCAAAGCGCTGCTCGTTGATGGCGATGGCGGCGCTGTCGGTCTCGCGCGCGGTGGCCACGACGAAAGAATCGAGTTTCACTGTACCTGAGGCGTCGGTGCCGTAGCGCGCGCTGTTGGTCAGGCTGATGTCTTGATCAACGACGTCGCCGGCGCGAATCGTGACGGGAAGCTGGAGTGGGTCGAGGCCGGTGAAGAACACTTCGAGGACGTTCGGTCCACTGGGCACCCCGGTGAGGCGATAGCTGCCGGTTTGGTCGGTGAAGACGACGAGGTCGGTGCCCTTTACGGTGACGCGGGCGTTGTTGAGATATTGGCCAGTGGCGACGTTCTGGACGCGGCCGGAAATCGCGCCGGGGGACTGCGTCGTCGAGCGCGCGGTGGGATCGGCGGCGATGGAGCAGAGGGGCGCAGCGAGGAACAGAGTCAGGGAGGCAACAGCAGAGGAGAGTAGACGGGGTGCGAGGTTCATGGGTGATTCGCAACGGACGACGGTAGAGGGGGGCCGCAGCGGACGATGAGCCTCCGCCCTTTCCACGTCGCCGCGCAAACGTTTTTCTAACCGAGGCCGACGGCGGTGCCGAGGGCCGTTACAAGCCGGCGAGTCGCGTGCTGGCGTCGCCGAAGCGGTCGAGTTTTACGCCCATGCGGTCCATCAGGGACAGGTGTAGGCTGCAGACTTTGCGGTTGTCATCGCCGGCCGCGAGGTAATCGAGGATACGACCGGTCTTCAGCGAGCCGCCGCCCTTGCCGGCGAGGACGATCGGCAGCTGGCTGGCGCTGTGGGCGTCACCGTCGAAGAGGCTCGAAGCAAACATGAGGATCGAATTGTCGAGGAGGGTGGTGTCGCCCTCCTTGATCGCTTTCATCCGTTGGACGAGGTAGGCGAATTGGGCGGTGTGAAATTGATTCGTCTTGAGATACATCGCCTCTTTGTCGACGGCCTTGCCGTTGTGGGTGAGGTCGAGGTGCAACGCGCCCTGCACACCTGCGAGGAACTTGAAGTTCATCTGCGAAAGATCGTTATTGAGCATCAGCGTGGCGATGCGGCTCTTATCCATTTGGAACGCGAGCACGGTCAGATCGAGCATGAGCTTCATGTGATCGGGGACGTGTTGCGGTAGCTCGTTTTTCGGGCGAGGCATGTCGGGCTGTGCGAGGGTGGGGCGCCAGCCCTCGAGACGCTCGTCGCGGGCGGCGCGTTCGATGCGTCGCTCGATATCGCGGATCGATTCGAGATATTCCTCCAGCTTGACGCTGTCGCCGTGGCTGATCTTGGGCTTGAGGCTCTGCGAGTCTTGGCGCACCTCGTCGAGGATGCTGCGGTCGAGCCGACGGCCGGTGCCGTCGCCGACGAGCCGGTCAAACGCGCGGGACGGATAGATTTCCTTGGTCGCGGGTTTGGTCGGGGAAGCCCACGACAAACTCGAACCGTAAATCATCGAGAGGCCGTCCTCCAGACGCAGTTCATTGGGCTCGATCCCGAGCACGAGGCTCGGGACAGCGGTGCGGCTGCCGAGGTGTGCGGCGAGCACCTGATCCATCGTGGTGCCGACGCGGATTTCGCCGGGATCGAGGCTGACGGACGCGCCGGACAGCACGTTCATACGGCCGAGGTGGGGGCTGGTGGAGGCGAGGGCGGCCTGGCTGTAGAGTCCTTGTACGAACACGATGTCCTCGCGATGCGGCAGCAACGGAGCGGCGGCGGGCCCAAGTTCCATGGTGGCGCCGGCACCCTTGGCCCACCAGTGAATCGGCTCCACGCCGTTTGAGAAAAAGACGATACCCAGGCGCAGCGGCGGCGTGGTGGGCTTGGCGCTGGCGGTCACCGTCTGCCCGAAGGCGGTGAACGATTCCATCCAAGGCAACGCGAGCGCGACGCCCGCGCCGCGCAGGAAGTGACGACGGGAAAGCGGGTGGCAGTTGGGGCGGGTGCTCATGAGATTATTCGCTGCGAAGAAGGTTTCTTGAGGGTAACTTATTCCAGGACATTTTTTAACCGCTGACCTTCAGTAATCGAGGGCGAGGTGATCGCTGGCGTGCTCCGTCTGATCGGCGAAGCGCGCGAGTGAGGTATTGGATTTGATGAGGGGAGCTGAGCGAAAATGAGCGGTGAAGAACTGTCTTTGCCTGCATCGTTGCGGTGGTGGCGCGCTAGACATTTTGTTTCTATTGCGACGAACGGTTCGCGTCCTCGTCGCTGCCCTGACGATGGCGAAACTGGCGGCTGGAAACAATTTTGATCGCGAGATCGGAGAACGTGGCGTCGCCGCCGGCGGCGGTGAGCTCCGCAATGAGCGCGCGGTCGGAGGCGAGGACGGTGCGGCCGAGGGCATAGCCGAGCATTTTTCTCGAGAGGGTCTTCATCACCTGGGCATCCTTGGACTTCAGATAGGTCAAGAGGCCGTCGGCGCTGACGATCAGGGACTGGTCGGCAAACTCGCCAGTCGTGTCCACGGCAAGACCGTCGTCATAGTTTGAGCGGGTGCGGCCGACGGCGTCGAAACCCTCGAGCGGAAAACCCAGCGGATCGATGCGCAGGTGACAACTAGCGCAGGCTGGGTCGCGTTTGTGCTCGGTGAGTTTTTCCCGCAGCGACTTGCCGCCGAAGGACTGGGGGTCGCCGGGCAACGTGCCTGCGTCGGCCGGCGGCGGTGGCGTAGGGGTTCCTAGGATACGCCTCAGCAGCCAGTCGCCGCGCTTTACCGGGCTGGTGCGCAGCGGAGCGGACGTCGTCGTCAACACTGCGCCGAGACGCAGCGCGCCGCCGCGGTTGAAGGCGTTAGCGCCTTCGACGCGTTCGACGGCGTCCTTTGATTTCACGGCCCGGTCGATCCCGTAGAATGTGGCGAGCGGCTGGTTGAGAAACGTGTAGTCGGCGTGGAGCAGCTCGCGCAAGGGACGCTGCTGACGCACGAGATACTCGAAGGTCGAGACGGCCTCCGCATACATCGCCGACTTTACTTCCTCGGTAAATTCCGGGAAGCGGACGGTATCGACGCCGCGAAATTCGTCGAAGCGGTAAAACCCAAGCCACTGGCCGAAAAATTCCGTCGCGAGGCGGCGCGCTTTGGGATCGGCGGTCATGCGCCTCACTTGACCCGCCAGCTGCGCGGGCTGGCTCAGCTCGCCGGCGGCGGCGGCGCGGTTCAACGCGTCGTCGGGGATCGAGGACCAGAGGAAGAAACTCAACCGGCTCGCGATCTCCCAGTCGTTGAGCGGGCGTTCGACGCGGCTCGCGACGGGCTCGACGCGATAGAGGAAGGCGGGCGATACGAGGACGCGCGCGAGCACTGCGCGGATCGCGTCGTCGTGGGCCAACTTGGCGGTGCGGGAGCGTTTGTAGAAATCGCTCAGGCGCGTTTTTTCCTCTGAGGTCAGCGGCCGGCGCCAGGCTCGGCTCGCGAAAGCGAGCACATCCTCGACGTGGCCGGGTTGAGCGTCCGCGAGTGCCTTCATCACCTCGCCGTGATGCGCGCGCAGCGCCGACACGTGTGACTGGACCTCGGCCGGCAGCGCCGCGACTTGCTCCGCACCCAAGTCCTGCAGTGTACGGCTCGTTTGCTTTAGGTTGTAATGATCGGCCAGCAGGCCGAGGTAGGCGTCGTGATAGGGCCACGATCCGAAGAGGTCGTGCCACGCATGGTTGAGCCGCACGCGGTCGTCGCCATCGACGAGGTTGGCGGTGAAGAACGCATCGGTCCGCTGATACTTTATCTTCATTACGAACGCGTCGTGTTCGGGGCTGTTATAGGTGTTGTCGAACGGCGCGGGCACCGGGTCTTTGTCGGCGGGGTTCGCCTCGCCGTGGGAATTGGGTGGCAAGAGCGACACATATTCGGCGATGCCGGCGCGCCACGTGCGGTAGCCCGCGCTCGCGGTGTCGCCGAGAAAGATGCGGGCCCGCGCTCCCCGCGCCGGCACGGTCTCGGTGTCGGCGACCACCACGCGTACGACCGCATTGCGATCGGCGCCGAGCTGCGCATCGACCTGCAGTTCGGCCGTGGTGCCGGGGGCGGCAGCGGGCAGCTCGAGCGACACGGTGGCCGTCGCCGCGAAATCGTCCGGGCCCAGCTGCGTGCCGTCGGGGCTGGTGCCAAACGCGAGTGTCACCACGACGTCGGCCGGCAGCACGGAGCGCAGCGACTGGGTGGAGAGAATGGGGCCCGAAGGCCCGCGCCCGCGAGGGGCACCCGCGATGACGACGGTCGCATTCGCCGCGGCGGGATCGGCGGCGGCGGCACCCGGCGCGCCCCGGCCCCGGCCGGCGGGCGCGCCGCGCGTGATCACGCGGGGATTTCGCCAGATTACGACGGGACGCGCGCTGGCGAGCGGGTTGATGTTGGCGACATTCAGAACCACCTTGATCGGTGCGGTGGATGCCGGGGCTGCGGGTCCGCGGCCGAGGCGCACTCCCAGTGGATAGGTGTAGGTGTGGGTCGCGTGGACGGCCAAGGCTTGGTCGTCAAACATCAGAGGGCTTTCGTCGCCCGCGCCGCCGGCGGCCGCATCGCCGCGACCGAAGAACCAGCTCGGCCACGTCGTCAGATTTTTTTGAAGATCGTCGCACCCGGCGCGTGCCTGCGCGATTGAATCCGGGAGGCTGGCGGGCGAGGCGGGCGCTGGCAGCGCCTGCCAGCGCGCGACCGTTTCGCTGCTGGGATAACCGAGGGCCGGTTGGTTGACGACCGACCACACGTGCTCGGCGAATCGCCCCGTGATGCCGGCTTGGGCGGCCAAGTCGCGCAGCGTCGCCTGCGGGCTGCCCAAGGCCACGCGGTGTTGAAACGACCACGCGACGAAAAATGCCTTGCTGTAGCGTTCGAGCCCAAAGGGCAGCCCGCCCTCGCCGGAGACCACGCGAAAACCGTGCGCCGCGTAGAAGGCGTTGATGCGGTGGAGCGCGGAGAGTTCCAGGCCCGTGCGGCCGGGGTCGGAAAAAAACTGCAGGGGTCCGGCGCCGATGATGGCGTGCTCGGCGACCTGTTTGGCAGCCTCCAGGTAGCGCTCGACGCTGGCGTCCTGCATGAACTGCACATCCCCAAAATTGGTAAAGCCCTCGCCGCCGACCGAATCGCTCGAGGCGTCGATGCCGACCTTGAGGTCGAGGCCGGTGAGGTCGCGAATCGCGTAGGCATATTCGCCGCTCGTCAACCGCCGTACCGTCACCCGGCCGGGCTCGCCGGCATGCTCGCGCTCGTAGGTTTTTAGCGTCGTGCGGATCGCGGTGGCCGCCGCAGTGCGCTCGAGAGCGGTGGGGATTTTTTTCGCATCGGAGGGCGGCATCTCGGCCGTATCCACCATGTCGAGCACCTTGTCCCAATCGTCCGCGTGCCGACCGACCGAGGTCTGCGCCATCATCCGGGTGAGGTTGAGGCCCGCCTTGGGCTTCGCATCACCGTGGCATTCGACGCAGTAGGTTTTTAAGAACTCCGAGGATTTCGGCGTGGTTTGAGCGAACGAGATCGCGGCGGTGCCGAAACTTATAAAGACGGCGATGGTGGGATGGAGGGGGTTCATCTGAGTCCGCGAACGAAAGCCAACGACGAGCGGGATGAACGAAAGGTGCGCTGGCGGCGCGTGTTATTTCCAGTCGTCGGTGCGAAACGGTGAGGCGGGGAGGCCGGCACCGTTGTAGAGATTACAGGTGGGAAAGTTTTCCCAAGCGTAGCGGGCGGCGACGGGAGCGGCCACGTCGGGCGCGGAAATGACGACAGTATTGCCGACGAGGCGTGCTTGGGCGGGGGCCCACGTGCGGTCGGCGCCGGCGACGACGAAGCCGGTGAGTGGCCCGCCTTTGGCGACGAGGCCGCCCTCCGCATGTCGAAAGCGCAGGATCATTTCGCGGCCGCGGATTTCATGGCCGGCCGGGAGTGGACCGGACGTGGCGGCGACCTTTTGCGCGTAGACGCTACCGAGGGCCCACTGCGCGAGACGGTGGCCGACGGTCTGTTTGTTTTTCGGGTGAATGTCGTTGGCTTCGCCCACGTCGATGGTGATAGCCATGCCGGTCTGCGGGAGGGCGAGGGTTTTCAGCATCGCTTCGCGCACGATGGGCCAATCGCGGCCGGCGCCCACGAAGTTGGGCAGTTGCACCCACGCGAAGGGAAGCTCGGTGCCCCAGCGCGTGCGCCAGTCGCGGACGAGCAGAGCCAATTGGTGTTCGTAGAGCGAGGCTTTGGCGGGGGTGGTGTTGGCCTCGCCCTGATACCAGAGTATGCCGCGGATCGCGTAAGGGATGAGGGGTGCGATCTTGCCGTTGAAGAGACCGCCGGTGGTGCTGCGAGATGCGGTGGCCTTGGTGGCCTTCGCTGTTTTCTGAGCGTTTTTTTGTTTTTCGGTGGCGGCGGTTTTGGGCGCAGCGGTCGGAGGATTGAGAGCAGCGTCGGCGGTGAGTGGAGCCGGTGGGAGTGCGGCGATGGCGGCTTGGATTTCTTTGCTGTTTTTCTGCACATCGGCGGCGATCCACGCCTCGATCGGGGTGCCGCCGACGGAAGAGTTGATGAGGCCGACGGGGACGCTGAGCGTGGGGTGGAGCTCGCGGCCGAAGAAATAGAGTGCGGCGGAAAAAGTGCCGACGCTGTCGGGGGTGCAAAGCACCCAACGGCCTTTGCTGGTGGACTGAGGGGAATCGGCGTTAGGGGATTCTTCTTTAAAGTGGCGGATGAGCGGGAAATTGGCGGCGACTTTTTCGGCCTCGTAATTCTTAGCGCGGTTGACGGTCATGGCCATGTTGGACTGACCGGAGCCGAGCCAGACTTCGCCGACGAGCACGTCTTGAATGGTGATCGTGTTGTTGCCTTTGATCGTCAGCGAACGGGCGGTGGGGCTGGGGGCGAGACGGGTGAAGGCGACCTGCCAGGTGCCGTCGCTGGCGGCGGTGGTGGCGACGGATTGGCCGGCGAAGTCGACGGTGATTTTCTCGCCGGGCGAGGCGGAGCCCCAGACGGGGACGCGGACGTCGCTTTGGAGGACCATGTGGTCGGAGAAGATGGCGGGGAGAGAAACATCGGCGCGGGCAGAGAGGGCGCAGACGGCGAGCGCGAGGACGAGGGTGGCAAAGCTGACGGGCGAGCAGAGGGGGATTTTCATGGGGAAAGCAGAGGCATGATCAACCGACGGTCCGGGTAGGCAACCACGGTTGGAGGGCGCGGTGCAAGGGGCATTGAGCGCGGTCGATGGGCTGGCCGCTGCGATACCTCAGAAGGAGTTGCACGGAGCGCTGCGCGAGCAGGCGGCGTATTTCGCGACGGCGGCCTTTTTCACGGGGAATGACCATCGTATCGTAGCCGGTCGTTTGGTGACGGAGCCAGGCGATGGTGGCGGCCTCGGCGCGCTGCTCGAGGGGGATGCGCTCGGTGCGTGCGACGGTGCCGCTGCCGACGGGCGTGGCGTGCTCGGTGATGAGATTGGCGAGGGTCGCGGCTTCGAGGCGGAGGGTCGCGTGGAAGTTGAGGAAGCGGACGACGGCGTCGCGGAAATCGACCGCGTAGTCCTCCTCGTCAGCGGCGCGGCGCTGGCGACCGGCGTCAAGTTTTCGCTGATACGAGGGGCTGGCGCGTTCGAGAACGAGAGCGGCGCGCAGGACCTCGATGCGGGCGGCGGGGGCCCAGATGCCCTGCGAGAAACGTTTGCGGCCTTTGATTTCGATGACGGTGAGGGAGGGGCCGTCCTGTTTGATGCGCCGGCTCAACGCGGCGTCGCCGGGCGGGACGAGTATCCAGTCAGGCGGCACGGCTTCGAGCATGCCGTGCTCGTTGAGGACGTGGCGGGCGAGGGGAGCGGGACGGACTTCGCGGGCAAGGAGAGGCATCGAATGGTGGCGGCGGGAGGTGGTGGCAGCGTGGCCGAGTGGTCGGTTCTGCAGAGAAAGTGGCAGGGTCTTTAGTCCCTGCAAGGACGGCGGAGGAACTGCAGTCCCGCCCCGCTTGGTCGCAGCCAGACTCTCGTCCACCGCTATCCGGGAGCTGCGCCCGTGAGGGAGGTAGCGTGACCGCAGCTGAAGGAGGCGACGAAGTAAAAGCAGGTGTTGCTCGATACGCACCGCGCCAACGTGTGAGCAGCCGACACCGGACACGAAGGGGCGAAGCGGATCGTTTACGTGCCGACTTACTTCACGCACACAGGGTCGCGTACGAGTTGAAATCAGCGAGCTCAGCAAGCCCTGCGCTCACGAGCAGGACGACGCTGAGCTTATGGTGAGCGAGAAGGCTGGGTGACGGCGGTGGGGAAACCGCCGCGCGGTCGCGCGAGGGAACTTACGGGGCCTTGACGTCGAAGCAGTAGATCAAGTCTTGGTCGCGGAGATAGAGTTTGCCGTGGCTGATTACGGGGTGCGTCCAGATGCGGCCCTTCTCGCTGCGGATTTTCGTCTGGGGAGAAAGGGTGAAGCGGCTGATTTCTTTCCACGCAGTGGGCGACGCCTCGGCGAGGACGAGTGTACCGGTGCGTTCATCGAGGCAGTAGAGCATGCCGTCGGCAGAACTCACTGCGCCTTTGCCCAGGCTTTTGTTCATCCAGATTTCGGCGCCGGTGGCGAAGTCTTGGCAGACCCAACCGTTGTCATTGTGGCCATAGACGTGGTTGCCGACGAGCACCACGCCGCCGTGGTGGTTCTTCATGACTTTATTGTCATAGACCTCGGTGACTTGGTTGTCGGCGGCGATGCGGACGAGCTTCGAACCGGAGCCGTAGCCGGCGGTCACGTAGACTTCGTTGCCACGGACGATGGGCGTGGGAATGACGGCGGTGCGGCCGGCGAAGGAGGTTTGCCAGAGCAGTTTTCCGTCTTTGGGCGCGAGGCCGAAAATGGATTTTTCGTTGCGTTGGACGAGCTGGGCTTGGCCGTTGATCTGCGCGGGGACGATCGAGGAATAGTGGGCGGGTTCGGTGATGTCTTTTGACTGCCAGACGACTTTACCGGTGAGTTTGTCGAGGGCGGCAACGGTGCCGTTGGCCCCGCCGGGTGTGCAGAGGAGGTGAGGGCCGTCGACCAAGACAGACTCGGAATAGCCCCAGTTGGGGGTTTTTCCGCCGAGACTCTTCATGGTGGTCTGCCAGAGGATTTTTCCGGTGCTCGCGTTCACGCAGACGAGATCGCCGGGGCCACTGAGGGCGTAGACCCGGTCTCCATCGACGGTGGGCGTGCCGCGCGGGCCGCCGCCCCAGCCGTTATCGAGGATACTGCCGAGTTTAGCCGTCCACAGTTCCTTGCCGGTATTGGCATTGAGAACGACGAGGATTTCGGAACCGTCGCGAGTCCCGATGGTGTAGTAATTTCCCTTGGCGATGGCCGGGCCGGAATAGCCTTGGCCGGCGTTTTCGAAGAGCCAGAGACGTTTGGGGCCATCGGCGGGCCACGATTTGAGGAGTCCTGTTTCCTTGGATACGTCGGTGCGGTCGGAGCCGCGCCACTGCGGCCAGTCGGAGCCGGCGGCGAGAGCGGAGAGGGTCACGGCGGAGAACGCGATAAGCGCGGTGAAGGGGCGGAGTGAGGATATCATGGTAGGTGAGAAGACGGGAAAAGAAGAGTATCGAACGAAAACTGAAAGGGAGATTTGCGCAACGTTTGTCGATGGGCTGCGCGGCGCGGCGGGGACGGGAGTGTGGGGAGGGAAATCGGTGAGGAGGGATGCCGTCGTCAGGGAAGACGCGAGTGATTTGGGCAGGATGCGGGGAAATGGGCAGCGAGGGGGATCTTTTTTCCGGCGCTGGGAAGGCTTGAGTTCGACAGCGGTTTGGGCGTGGAGTACTCGGAATGAAATCGACCCCGAATGTGCCCCGTCCAGAAGCTGCGCTGTCCCGTCGACAAATCTTGCGCGGGGTTGCGGCGCTGGGAGCGGTGGGCCTGGCTGCGGGAGCGGTGACTGGGCGGGCGGCTGAGAGGGACGTTTATCGCGCGAAAAACGGAAAGGTGCGGCAATCGGTGGTGCCCTGGTGCTTCAAGCCGATGACGTTGGCAGAACTGTGCGTCGTCGCAGTGCGGCTGGGTCTGCCCTCGGTAGAACTGACCACCCCGAATAATTTTCCTTTGCTCAAGCAACATGGCCTCGGGTGTGCGCTGACGAGCAGCCACGGCTTCGCGAAGGGCTTTGCGCACGTGGAGGAACACGCGGAATGCCTCCAGGTGCTGCGGGAGCGGATCGACGCCTCGGCGGCGGCGGGGTTTCCCTCGGTGATTACGTTTTCCGGTTTCCGCCGTGGAATTTCCGATGAAGTCGGCACCAAGAATATGGTCGAGGGGCTAAAGAAAATTGCCGGTTACGCGGAGGAGAAAAAAGTGACGTTGTGTCTCGAAATGCTGAACTCGAAGGTGAGCGAAGAGATGAAGGGGCACCCGGATTATTTCTGCGACGACATCGACCGCTCGGTGGAGATTTGTCGGCTGGTGGGATCGGAGCGCGTGAAGGTGCTCTTCGATATTTACCACGTGCAAATCATGCACGGGGACGTGATCCGGCGAGTGAAGCAGCACAAGGACTGGATTGGCCACTACCACACGGCGGGCGTGCCGGGGCGCAACGAAATCGATGCGACGCAGGAAGTAAATTACGGGCCGATCATGCAGGCGATTGTGGATACAGGGTATCGCGGTTATGTCGGGCAGGAGTTTATTCCGCTGCGGGACAAGGTGGCTTCGCTGAGCGAGGCGGTGCGGATTTGCGATGTGTGAGGCGCTGGCGCGGGGCGGCGGGCGGCGCACCTCGTGGGTGGCGCTTCCGCGCAGCACCTAAAATGGTCTTCGCCTCCGCTCTCTCTGCGCTCTCCGCGCTCTCCGCTTTTCCACTGTCTTTTCTAGGTTCATCGTAGCCGACGTTTTTTTGACGTGGCTGTCGCGCACGGACCGCCAGTCGCGATCACAGAGAAACGAAAAACAGAAAACTGAGATGCGCCCGTTCGCGGACGCGGAGAGGCGTCCAATCCTGCGGGCTTGGGCCGCTCGCGGTGTCGCGGGCGCTTACGGTTTGGTCTCGATCTTGACGTCGGTGACGGGCTGGCCGGCCTTGTCGAGGAAACGCACGCTGCCCTGCCAGTTGTTCTCTTCGTTGACAACTTTGAGGACGAGGACGTTGACGCCTTTTTTCAGAGTGACATCGGCGGCGGTGTCCTCGGCGTCTTTTTCGAGGGTGCGGGTGTCCGTGAATTTCACGAGTTCCTTGCCGTTGAGGTAGGCTTTGCCCTGGTCGTTGCTGTTCATCTTCAGCGTGAGTCCGGACTTTTCGTTCGTGGCGACGACATAGGCAACCGCCCACGCAACGACCTGTTCACTTTTGGAGGGGTGGAGCTCCTTGAAATCGACGTAGAAGGTGGACGACGCGACTTTGGCCCAGGCGAGTTCCTTGCCGGCCAACTTTTGCACGGCGCCTTCTTTGGCCGCGGGCGAGGCTTCTTCGGGGAATTGTTTTTTGTCGAGGGCGTCGGCGCCGGAGCTTTCGGCGATGGGCAGCGGAGCGAGCACGAGCCAATCGCGAATGTAGCCCTCGGCGTCGGGTTTGCCGTTTTGGGCGATGGCGGGAAGGGCGGACGAGGCAAGGAGAGCGAGGGTGGAGAGGAGTACGGGAGTTTTCATGGGGATAAAAATGATGGCGAACGGTGCACCGAGATGACTGGCGACCGCGAGCCAAGAAAAATGCGCGGACACAAAAACGCGCGGAATGGGAGATCCGTGGTCGCAAATAACGCGGAGCCTTGAGCACGCGCGGTTGAGACGACGATGGCGGGTGCCGCGCACGCACAGCGGTGGGGAAACCGCCGTGCCGTCGAGTTTTCGGTTGTCTGGGGTGACGGGGGAATCGTGCCCAGGTTGGCGGACTGCCCTCATTCTCAGGGGTGGGACGCCCGTGTCACGTTCCCCTTCCGAAGGGCGGAGCCGTCGGGAGAGTGCTCTGATCAGTCCAGCGGGGCTTTTTCGAAGTCGGTGGGGAGGACCCAGCCGGCGGAGATTTTTTCGCCCTTCATGTAGCGTTCGTAGAAATTGATGTTGGCGTTGTTCGAGTGCGGGTAGCGGTCGAAGATCGCACCTTGGCCAAACATGCGCGGGTCGCCCTGGGCTTTGAGGGCGGTCTCCATGGTGGCTTTGAGCGCGCTGCGTTGGGCGGCGGTTGCGGGTGTGGTCGCGAGATTCTTCACGCAGTCGCGGTCGGTTTTGAGATCGTAGAATTCCACTGCGGGACGGCGGCCGAAGCAGAGCGCCCAAAAGGGATCGGCGGGGTTGGCGCGGTGGGCGTCGAGGATGAATGACTTGGTGGGGCTGGCATCGACGTTGAGGTAACCGGTCTCGGGATTGCAGGCGGGCCAGCGCGAGGGCTCGTAGTTTTCGAGGTAGAGGTGGCCGCCTTTAACAATGCCACGGATGGGATAACCGACGTCGCCGGGGCGGCCGATGTCGTGGCGCTCCATGCCGATGAGCACGTGGTCGCGGGCGGGGTTGATCTGGCCGGAGCGATCGACGCGGAAGATATCGGTCAGGCTGCGGCCGGGAGATTCGGCCATGCCGGTCTTCGCCCACGCGAGTCCGGCGACTTCGGTAAAGGTGGGCGCGAGGTCGATGAAACTGATGTAGTCGTCGGCGACGCGGCCGCGGCCGGCAATGCCGGCGGGCCACATGGCGGCGAACGGGATGTGGTTGGAATATTCATACGCGCTGCCTTTGCCGCGGGGAAAGGGCATGCCGTGATCGGCGGTGACGATGACGAGGGTGTTGGCGAGCAGGCCGCGTTTTTCGAGTGCGGCCAACATGCGGCCGAGGTGGGTGTCGAAGTGTTCGATTTCGAAGGCGTAATCGAGGAGGTCGTGGCGGGTGGTCTCGTTGTCGGGCCAGAACGTCGGCACGCGGTCGATGTCGCTGAGTTTCTTGCCGCCCTTGGCGACGCCCGAGCCGAACTCGTAGCCGCGGTGTGGTTCGACGGCACCATACCAGAAGGCCCACGGTTTGTCGGGCGAGGTGGCGGCGAGGAAGTCGTCGAAGTTGCCGGCGTAATCCGAATTTCCGATACCGGAGGTGGGCGGCTGGGCTTTGCGGTCGTTGAAAGCTTTCCCGGTCATGGCGCGCGGTTGGCCGGCGGCGTTTTTTGCGACACCGGGGCCCCAGCCCTTGGTGGTGTGGCCGACGGTCCAGCCGTTTTCGGCGAGGGCTTCGCCCCAGCCTTTGAACTCGGGTGGGAAATAACAGAGGTGGTTGGCGGCTTCCTTGAGTTGCCACGAGTTGCGGCCGGTGAGAATGGCGGCGCGGGAGGGGGCGCACTTGGCGTTGGGCGTGTAGGCGTTTTTGAAAAGAATGCCGTCGCGGGCCACGCGGTCGAAATGGGGAGTGCGCACCCACTTCGTGCCGTAGGCACCGGCGTGGACGCCCCAGTCATCGGCGATGGCGAAGAGGATGTTGGGCGGGCGCGGCGAGGCGGGTTCGGCGGCGTGGATCGCGGAGGCGACGACGCTGAAGAAGGAGAGTAGGAGAGAAAGGGAGCGGGTGAGTCGGAGGGACGAGTGCATGAGGGTGATGAATGGGGTGAAATTTTGGCGCGCGGTGCAAGCCGGGTGCGGGCAGCGGGGTGTCTTTTGCGGGCATGGGTTGGTCGCGGCCGGTGCAACCGAGACGAGGCTGAGGGTGAAGAGCGCGGGGGCGGCGAAGCTCAGGGTCGGACGAAAAAAGGTGGGGACGTAGAGGAGAGCGACGAGTTTCAGAGTAGGGTGACGGGAGCGTCACGGCGTCTTTCGTCTGCATTCGGCGACGTCAAGTCGCGGCCTCTGTGAGCGGCGTGACGAGGGTGGGGGCAAGGGTTGGTTGACGGTTCGCGCAGGAGGTACGGCTTTCCGGTCGGCCACCGTCGCACGCTTGGCGCGGCTATCAGCGTTCCGCGAAGTCTGCCGCCAACCCGCAGGCGGTCTGGAGGTGGGTTCGTTATTTTTTTAGGATATTTTGGTTCCCCGCTGTTTCCGGTGGCTGGATGTCCGAGCGAGCGGCAATCGCGGCTAAGGTCGAGTCAACAACGGATCGGTAATTGGGTTTTCAGCGGGAGGGATTTCCATCGATGCGGATCTCTTTCGGTTCCGGTCCGCGCTACACGGGTGTGCGGCCGGTGGCGGAGAATACGCCCACGGCGCCCCACGCGTGCGGCACCTCGAGAATCCCGTAGATGTCTTTCAGTTGGTCGGCGACCACGCTAGGAGCCGCGGCAATCTGCTCGCGTTTGAAACCGGTGGTGATGTCCAAGAAGTTCTTCAACCCAATGTCGTGGCTGGTCAGAGAGCTGATGTGAACCGCGACCTGCTCCAGTCCGGCCTTCGTGAGCAAGGCCGATAGTTTGCGGCCGACGAAACGGTCTCCGCCGTGCTGCTGTTGGCCTTCGGCTGCCGCTCGGGTAAACGGGCCGAAACTTTTCGGCTCTGGCGCGAGCGTGAGCCAGCCGTCGTCGATGTCGAGTACGCAGAGAATACCGCCCGGTTTGAGGACACGGCATACCTGCGCGAGTGCACGCTCCGGGAACTCGAGATGTTGGAAGAGCAGGCGGGCGTAGACGAAGTCGTACGTGTGATCCGGCAACGTTAGTTCGTAGACGTTGGCGCACGCGTACTCGACGTTCACCGCGCCTTCCTCGCGCGCCAGTTTTCGGGCTTCACTGAGCAGATCTTCGCTCAGATCGACGCCGGTCACTAGGCCGGGATGCGCCAGGCGTGCCAGTTGCATCGTCACCACGCCGGGGCCGCAGGCCAGATCCAGCACACGCATGCCGGGCTGCAGACCCGCGCGCCGCATGCCGTCGAGTTCCAACTGTTCGGCGACGCGGCCCTGCTGTTTCAGGCGTGTGAGCTCTGCGGCATTCTCCCGAAACTCACCAAACGCGTAGGACCCCGCGGCCGTGCCTGGCGGGGTCGGCGCGGGTTGCGGCTGGGTGGGCTCAGGATCGTCGTTCTGCAGACGTTCCACCCACTGAGTGGTGCTGATTTCCAGCCGATCGCACAGCACGAGTGAGAGGTTGAGCAGAAAGCGGGCCGTGATGTCCGGCGACTGGAGCAATGACTTGCGCAGGAATGTCTGCGTGATCACGAGCAGGCTCGCGTCGGTGCGAGCGATTACATCGGCGGTGCGGGCCCGACGGTTGAGAAAGGCGAGTTCGCCGAATACTTGGCCGGGGCCGAACAGCGCGATTGAGGCGGCGAGCGGGCCCACGGTACGCTGTGCTTCGAGCCATCCTTCGAGCACGACAAACAGTTCGTCGCCCACATCGCCGCGCCGCAGGATCGATTCGCCCTGTTTGCACTGGAGGATGGTGCCGCTGTGCAGGAAGCGCTGCGCCTCTTCTTCTGTCATGCCGTCGAGCAGGGGGATGGCGTGCCGGGGTTCGCGATGTAGTTTCTCGGCCAGGATTTCCCAGAACAGATCCGCGTCCACGATGCGCCGATTGACGCGGCTCGCGTGTGTCGCGAAGCTCGTCGTAAAGCGCGCGCGGGCGTCTGGGTCGTCTGGGAATTTGATCGCGTTTCGCAGGAACGGCGACCGCACGGCGCGCAGGTGTTCGAGGTCGCCCACGACCCAGACGAGTGGCACGCGGTAGCCGACGTCGTGCTCGACAAACGCATCGGCGTAGCGGCGATAGCCCAGTTGCTCGTAGAGCTCGATGAGCGAGGGCGCGCAGTTGCAGAAGTCGAAGCGGACGCCCTTTTCCTGGCCGCGCAGATACATCTGCGACAGTAGCTTTGAAAAAAGTGCCGAGCCGCGCCACTCCGCGGCCACCATGGCGCGCGAGGTGTAACTAAGGGCCTGCGGGGGATAGTCCGCAAACGCGTCCAAGCGGTAGCGGTCTCGCCAGGATGCGGGCAGCTGCAGGATGTCTAGCGTGTTGCGCCTTAGCGTGCCGACAATCTCTCCCTCGCTCGTGGCGTAGAGCAGGTCGGCCTCGGCGTTGTCCAGCTCATCGCGGAGTGTTTGCGCGTGGTGGTCGGCGTCCTTGGGCTGCTTGCCCATTTCGGTGACATAGATCTGATAACGAAAACGGAAAATGCGTTCGCGCTCTTCGTCGGTTTTCGCAAAAGCCAGCGATAGCGTAGGCGTGTTTGCGGAACCTCTCCCGCCGAAAATCCGGTTTTCTGTCGGTGGGAGAGTAGTCATGATAATTTATAGGGTGGTGGTTAATCTCAATCAGACGAAAGATTTTACTGATAGAAAATTGGATTTTCCGCGCTGGATTTCCTCCGCCCCACCCGCTCGGCCGAGGTGGGCACCGCACAAATCGTGTCGGATATGTCGTCCCGTTTGATGCGGTGGTTGAGGTTGTCGGTCGCGTGCTGCTTCAGGCCGGAGAGAACGTTCAAGGCAGACCATTTATCGCGGGGCGCGATGGGCATCGTGAGGAGGGTTTGCTGATAACTGCGAGGAATTCGGAGGTTCAGCGGGAGGGTTCACGGGGAGGGTGACGGGTGGACTGAATCGGAACCTGTAGTCCCGCCCCACCACAAAATCTCCAAGCCCGCCTGACCAGCCAGCGGCGCGAAGAGCCGGGTAACGAAGATCTCAAGTTGGAAACTCAACAACTTGTCCGGTTTTGACGGAGGGCTAGCGGATATTCGGACATGGGTCACGATGATCACGAAGGGGAGGAACGATCCGCAGGCCAGTCGCTGTCAACCAGCGAGTTTTCAAACTTCAGTTTTAAGATCATTTCCGCGCGTCTGCTTGAGCAGGGAGCGTCTGATTAAACGCGCACGAAGGGGAGATAACGGGGGCGTAGAATCTCAAAGCCTGCGTGATTAATTTCGCGGAGGAGTTCATTCGCCACGGCTTTGCCGGATATAACCGCGGACTCCATGCCATAGTGATACACGCCAGCGGTGTAATCGCCCGCCAGCCAGACGCCGGGGAGGCCGGTCTGGTGTTTGCGCGGTACTTTGGACCAATAGCCGACGCGCGTGCCGCAGTAGGTGTTTTTTAAGCGCAGCACGGTGGCATCGATGGGGGCCTGGCCGCGGCAATGAGGGAAGAAGCGCGCGAGGTCTTGCGATACTTTGGCCAAGATCTCGGCATCGCTCAGGTGCAGCACATCATCGGCGGCGTCGATCAGGACTTGGATGATGCTACCCTCTGCTTTGAGCTTGGGCCAATCTTTCCAATGAAAGGCTTTGTCGGCCACCGCATCGAAGATGGGCCCGTGTTCGCGGTCGCGTGGCGAGATGTAAACATTTCCATCGGTAAACACCTTGGTCGCGTACCACAGGGTGATCGTGATGATGGGCGTCTCTTTGAGGTCGGCGAGCGCAGCAAAGGGCGAGGTCGTACGCAGCTCGGCGGGCAGGAGCGCGGGCACGGCATAGCCGGGCACGGCAAAGATGACGTGATCGGCTTCGTGAGTGACGCCGGCAGTGGTCGTGATCCGGGCGGGGCCAGCGGTGGCGGGTGTGACACTCTTGATTGCCGTCGCGAGGTGGATGTGCCCGCCGTGGCGGGTGATGAAGTCTGCCAGGGGATCGACGAGGGCGACGCTAAGCGGAGCGCCGAAAAACGTGGTATCAAAAATACCCATACTGCCGTACATCGTGCGCAGGAATTTGATGAACGAGGCCGCGCTGGACTCTTCGGCACGCAAGCCTTGGATCGTGACTGCTTCGAGAGCGAGTTGCTGCCGGATGCCGGCGCTGAGTTTTTGATCGAGTAGAAACTGCGTGACGGAGAGGTGATCAAAAGAGTCCGCCATGCGGTCATCCATGCGCATGAGGCGAAAAATAAAGCCGATGAGCTGGAGTCGTTCGGTGGGCGTGAGGCCGGGAAAAGTCGCGAGGCCGCGCAGGGTTTTTAAGACGGATTTACCGGCGAGGAGCGTGTCGATCTGGCCGGTCTGGCCGTTGCACACGTAGTAGTTGCCGTCAGTTTCTTTGAGGGGCAGCGGGTGGCCGATCGCCGCGAAGAGGGCGTCTTTGTTATGATACCAAGGGAAATCGAGGTGGATGCCGGTTTCAACGGGCCGGCCCTTGGCATCGAGCCAGGAGGCGCATTGGCCGCCGAGCATGGCCGCGGATTCAAAGACGTGAATCTCGTACTGCTCGGCGGCGGCTAATAAAAGATGAGCGGCGGAGGAGAGCCCGGCTAGACCTCCGCCGACGATGGCGACTTTCGTTTTCATGCGACGGAGAAGCGTCGCGAATTAGCTCCGGGAAACGATCCAGGTGCCTCTGGCTGGCTCTTCGGCGGCGGTGCTCTCGTAGGTGCCGGCGATGTCATTGCCCTTCAGGGAGCCGACGAGCTTAGTGGAAGCAGCGGTGCCTTGGATTTCCCAAGTGACCACGAGCTCGATCTTATCGCCCTCGACCTTGAGGGACTTGGTCTGAGCGCGGACATCGGTCCCTTCGTAAACGAAAAGGACATCGGCGCCGGGTTTGGAGTCGGCCCCGGACTTGAAGTCGAGCTTGAGAACGCCGCCGGTACTGTTTTGGCCCTGCCATTTGCCCGTGAAGGCGCCTTTAAAAACCGCAGGGTTGGTGGCGGCGGGTTTGGCTGAGGTTTCAGCGGCCAACGCGGGGGAAACCATCGAAAGCGCGAGTGCGAGGACAACACCGAGGGGATGAAACTTCATAGGTGAAAGATAAGGGTTATAGAATCCACGTTTTAAGCGGGGGTCGGCAGCGTCAAAATTAAAAAAAAGACGAGCCGCGCACCAGCGTCTCCCATAAGTTTAACGACGGATTGATTTCGACCGCTCAGCCTCCCACGATTTCTTGTCTTCACAGGCATTCCTCCCTTCACCTAATTTCCCTACTCTTTTCCATGAACTCCTCCGGCCAACCGCCCTTCCTTCCCTCCATGCACGTCGTTGATTACACCATTCACGGCGACGACATGCAGTTTGTCGAAATCGAGCTCGATCCCCAGGAAGCCGTCGTCGCCGAAGCCGGCGGCATGATGTTCATGGATGAAGGCATTGCGATGGAGACGATTTTTGGCGACGGCTCGACGGCGAGCAAAGGTTTCATGGGTGCGCTCCTCGGCGCCGGCAAACGCCTGCTCACCGGCGAATCTCTCTTCATGACTGTCTTTATGAATCAGGGCGCGGGGAAAAAGCGCGTCGCTTTCGGTGCGCCTTACCCCGGCAAAATCCAGCCCGTCAATCTTCGCGAACTCGGCGGCGAGCTCATCGCACAAAAAGACTCATTCCTCTGCGCCGCAAAAGGCGTGAGTATCAGCATCGCGTTTCAAAAACGCCTTGGGGCCGGTCTTTTTGGCGGAGAGGGCTTCATTATGCAGCGCCTCCAAGGCGACGGTCTGGCCTTCGTCCACGCCGGCGGCACGCTCTACGAACGCGTGCTCAATCCCGGCGAATCGCTCCGGGTCGACACCGGCTGCATCGTGGCTTTCCAGCCGACCGTGGACTACGATATCCAATATGTCGGTAGCGTGAAAACGGCTTTCTTCGGCGGCGAAGGTCTCTTCTTCGCCACGCTGCGTGGCCCCGGGAAGATCTGGCTGCAATCGCTGCCGTTCTCACGGCTGGCCGGTCGGATCGTCGCCGCCGCGCCGCAGACCGGCAGTGGCGGTCGCGACGAAGGCTCGGTCCTCGGCGGCCTTGGCCGTATGATGGGCGGGGACAACCGCTGATTCCAATGCGCGTGCAAGATTGGGCGAACACCGGTTTTTTGTCGCCTGCTTGCGGGCGATTCAGGATGTGAAAATCGCCCGCAAGCGGGCTCCTACCCCCAAGCTCGGTTTAGCTAGTCTTGAACGCAACGTGGACGAACGCGGTTTTTCAGGAGCCTGTTGGCGGAGGATTCTGTGGCGCGGCGTCGCGCCCGTGAGGTTTGGGACACGCGCGGGAGGTCGATGCCCCGCCGAACCATCGCCCGCAAGATGCCAGTAGGTTCCTCCAGTCGGGTCGTTTGACCTGATCTCCACGGTAAGGGGAACGAGAGGAATCGGGGAGGCCGTGGAGCCGGAGCCATTCGCCCAGCGATCACCCGCGATTGACGTCCTCGCGGTTGCCTTGGCCGCCGCGAGGGAAGCGCGACCCGAAGCCTGGATCACCGTGCAAATAATCAGTTGGATTTTCCGAAGCCTAGACCGTGAAAAATAAAAAGGGGCCCGGTTGCCCGGGCCCCTGTGCGAGGTTCATTTACTCAACGGCCTCCCCTGTGGGACCGTTGCTTCATTTCCAAGTCAGGCGGTAGTCCAACGCCGCGACTGCCAGCAGAGCGATCACGCTCCCGTAGCCGACGAGGGTTTCCACGCTGACTGGAGAGTCGGAAGAAAGCAGAAACGCGGTGCCGGCAACGAGCGTGCCGAGAACTACCGCCAGGGTGATGATGTCGTTTTTCATAGGTTTGTCTGTGTTGTGTCGGCCCGTGAAGGGTTCGACGTGGAAGAGTATACCCCATCTCATTCAATAGTTGAAATCGCGACTTCCTATTGTTGTCATTGGAATAGACTATGGAACTGAGCCAACTTCGCTACGCTGTCGCGATCGCTGAGACCGGGAATTTTACCCGGGCTTCGGAGCGCGTGAGTATATCTCAACCATCACTAAGTCAGCAGATTATAAATCTTGAGCGCGAGATTGGGCACAAACTGTTTCATCGTTTGGGGCGGAAGGCAGTTCTCACTGAAGCGGGTGCGACCTTTATCGATCGCGCCCGCCGGATTCTGTTCGAAGTGGAAAACGCGGCGAAGGAACTGAGCGACCATCCCTCCCTCGACCGGCGCATCACGGTCGGCGCGGTGCCGACGATTATGCCCTACTTGGTGGCTCCCTTGATCGCAGAGTGTCGGACCAAACACCCCAACCTCCTGATCCACGCCCGGGAAGATTTCCGGCACACCTTGGTGAGGGCGGTAGTCGAGGGTGAGCTCGACGTCGCGGTGGTGGCACTCCCGGTCAAGGACCCGCGGCTCTCGATTGAACCCATCCTGACAGAACCATTGCTGCTCGTGGTAGGGCAGCGCCACCCCTTCGCGGATCGCAAGGAAATCGGCATTGCCGACCTCGCCGAGGAAACGTTCGTCTCGATGGGCGATTCGAGTACCTTGGCGACGCAAATTCAGGGTTTTTTCGGCGACCATAATTTTGTGCCCAAGATTGGCTATCGCTGTGCGCAGGTCGCTACGCTGAAGCTCTTCGTGTCCATGGGGCTGGGTATTTCAATTTTGCCGCAAGTGGCGCACACGCACGATGACGAAGGCCGCCTGACTTACCTGCATATTTCTGGCACGACGCCGACCCGAGAAATCGCGGTCATCCGCCATCTCCAACGCTACCAGAGCCGCGGCGTCGAGCAGTTCCTCGGCCTCTTGCGCGGCCACGCGCGAGCGGGGGGCTTTTCCGCTCCGCCCCAAATCGCGACGCCTGGACGTGAGCGTGAGAGCTGACAATTGCGCTTTGGGTAAAAAGGCCAACGCTCCTCCCCTCATGCCTGCCAGCGCCGATCACCATGCCCTCACCAAGGGTCGCGAAATCACGACGCTGCTCGCGCTCGGTGCGGTACAATTCACGCACATCATCGATTTCATGATCATGATGCCGCTCGGTGCGCAGCTCATGCGAGTGTTCGACATCACTCCCGCCCAGTTCACCCACCTCGTCGCCTCGTACGGGCTCGCGGCCGCCGTCTCCGGATTTATCGGAGGCTTTTTCATGGACCGCTTCGACCGCAAGCGCGCGCTGCTCATCACCTACACCGGATTCGGCCTCACGACGCTCGCCTGCGCCCTGGCCCCGACCCACCACTGGCTGCTCGTGGCGCGTCTCAGTGCCGGCGCTTTCGGCGGACTCGCGGGAGCGCTCGTCAACGCCATGATCGCCGACGTGATTCCGCCGGAGCGACGCGGGCGGGCCACGAGCGTCGTGATGTCAGCGTTTCCGATGGCTTCGGTCTTGGGCGTGCCCGCCGGCTTGATTTTGGCCGGAAAATTCGGGTGGCACGCGCCGTTCTTCATGTTGGCTGGCTGCGCCGTGCTGACCTTGACGGTCGCCGCGCTCGCGCTGCCACACCTGCGCACCGCCGTGCACGGCCACGAACCCATTCGTCAGATGCGCGAGATCCTCACGCACGGCATTCATCTGCGCGCCCTCGCGCTGGGCGCCGTGCTGATCATGGGCGGCGGCTGCCTCGTGCCGTTTATCGCACCGTCCATGGTCGCCAATATGGGGATTGCCGAGTCGGAGCTGCCGATCGCCTACGTCGTCGGTGGAGTGTGCGCCTTGGTCAGCATGCCGGTCATCGGCTGGCTTAGCGACCACGTGGATCGGCTCCGCTTGCTCACCGGCATCTCGGTCGCGGCGGCCGTGGTCGCGGTGATCATCACGCAGTTGGGGCCGTCCTCACTCGGGTTTGTTTCAATGATGATGGCGTTCTTTATGGTCACGATGTCCGGGCGCTTCGCCCCAGCGATGGCGATGATTACGAACGCGGTTCAATCGCGTTATCGTGGTGGCTTCATGGCCGTGAATTCCGCGTTGCAACAAGCCGCGAGTGCGCTCGCCACGGCGCTGGCGGGCGTATTCGTCACGCGGGACCCGGCGGGCCACCTCGTGGGATATCACATTCTTGGTTACATCGCCGTCGGCTTCTTTGCACTCACCGTTGTGCTCGGCGCGGTGTTGCGCAACGCGGCCCCGCACGTCGCGATCCCGGCCACGAAAAAATCTGCTCTCGCCGAACCGCTCGCTACCGCTGCCTAACATGAGTGCACCCACGCCCCAGCCCACGCCCTCAGCCACGTTCAAACGTCCCGAACTCCTCGCCCCGGCTGGCGATTGGGAGTGCGCCCGCGCCGCCATCGAAAACGGGGCCGATGCGATCTACTTTGGGCTCGAGCGTTTCAACGCCCGGATGCGGGCGAAAAATTTCACCCAGGCTGATCTGCCCGCGCTGATGGAATTTCTCCACCGGCGCGGCGTGAAGGGCTACGTCACATTCAATACCCTCATCTTCACCAACGAGCTCGCCGACGCGGAGGACTACCTCCGCACGATCATCGCGAGCGGAGTCGACGCCGCCATTGTGCAAGATGTCGGGATCTGCCGGCTCATTCGCCGGCTGTCGCCAGATTTCCCGATTCATTGCTCGACGCAGATGACGATCACGAGTGCCGCCGGCGTGGCCTTCGCCCGCGAACTCGGGGCCCAACTGGTCGTCCTCGCCCGCGAAAATTCCCTTGCGGATATTGCGTCGATTCAGGCGGCTCAGCTTGCCGACGCACCGCACTCAGCGCTCAACGCGCCACGTCCGCTGCCTCTTGAGGTGTTTGTGCATGGCGCCCTCTGTGTCGCGTATTCCGGCCAGTGCCTCACGAGTGAGTCCCTCGGCGGACGCTCCGCCAACCGCGGCGAATGTGCCCAAGCCTGCCGTTTGCCGTACGACTTGATCTCGGACGGCGTCCAGGTTCCCCTCGGCGACAAACGTTATCTGCTCAGCCCGCAAGACCTCTCCGGCCTGGAGGTTTTGCCCGACCTCGTTCGCGTCGGAGTGTCCTCGCTGAAGATCGAGGGTCGCCTCAAGTCTCCCGAATACGTTGCCAGCATTACGCGAGTTTATCGTCAGGCCCTCGATAAAGTGATGGCCGATCTCACGGGTGTCGCGGCGCCGAAATTCGAGGCGCAGACGGCCCGCTACGAACTCGAGATGAGTTTCTCCCGCGGTCTATTCACCGGCTGGTTTCGTGGGATCGACAATCAAAAGCTCGCTCACGCCCGCTTCGGGACCAAACGCGGCGTCTTCCTTGGCGAAGTGGCGCGGGTAGAAAACGACTCCGTTGCGCTTTGTCTTGCGGCGCCGTTGAAACCGGGCGACGGCCTCGTCTTCGATGCCGGCAAACCCGATGAGCGTGAGCAGGGCGGTCGAGTTTACCAAGTCGAGACCAGTCGCACCGGTGAAACTACGCTGCGTTTTGGCCACGGCGATATCGACTGGCGTCGGGTACGCAGTGGACAGCTCGTCTGGAAGACCAACGACCCCGCGCTCGATCGCGAAGTGCGCACCACGTTTGAGGGCGAGAAGATTCGGTTTCAGCGCCCGATCACGCTCGAAGTCCACGGGCGCACGGGCGCGCCGCTGACCCTCATTGCCAACGATGGTCACGGCCATGTCGTCCAGCTGGATTCCACCGTCCCACTCGCGGCCGCTGAGAAACAGCCTCTCACCCCGGAGCGACTCCGCGAGCAACTCGGCCGCCTCGGCGGCACGCCCTTCAAGCTCGGCGCTCTGCGCTCGCACCTCGAAGGCGACGTGATTCTCCCGATCAGCGAACTGAACCGCCTCCGGCGCGAATCCGCCAGCGCACTCGAAACGCTCTGTGCGCTTCCGCAGCGCTGGCAGCTCGCGGAGAGCGCACCTCGTCGCTCCACGCTTTCCGCTTTGCCGGTGACCGCCGCAGCGGAGCGCCCCCCCGAGCTCATCGCCGTCATCCGCCTCCTCGAACAGCTCGACGCCGCTTGGTTGGCGGGTGCTCGCACCCTGTATTGTGAGTTCGAGAACCCGAAGCACTACCGTGACGCCGTCGCCCGCTTCCGCGAACTCCAGCGCTCCCTAGACCCCATGCCCCAGGATCTGGCTCCCCTCGACGCGCGCAGGGCGTCGATCTGGGTTGCCCCGCCCCGCGTCTTCAAACCCGGAGAGGAGTGGATTCTGAAACAGGTGCGTTCGTCCGATGCCGACGGGTATCTCGTGCGCAATCACGACCATCTCGCATTTTTCAAAACCGACCGCTGCCGTGGCGATTTCTCGCTCAACGTCGCCAACCCGCTCACGGCCGAGTACCTGCTCCAGCACCACGGCCTCGAGCGCGTCACGGCGAGTTACGACCTGAATATCACGCAACTCGAAGCGCTCCTCCACGGCGCGCCGGGTACGTGGTTCGATATCACGGTGCACCAGCACATGCCGATGTTTCATATGGAGCACTGTGTGTTCTGCGCATTTCTGTCCAAGGGGAAAGACTACCGCGACTGCGGTCGTCCTTGCGACACCCACCGGGTCGCCCTCCGCGATCGGGTCGGCGCCGAACTCCCGCTCAAGGCCGACGCCGGCTGCCGCAACACGGTCTTCAATAATCGCGCCCAGACTGGTGCCGAATATGTCTCGCGGCTGATCGAACTTGGTGCCCGCAGCTTCCGCGTCGAATTCGTCAATGAGAGTGCCGACGAGGTCACGCGGACGTTGACGCGCTACGGCCAACTCATGCGCGGTGAAATCACCGGCGCGGATCTGTGGCGTGAGCTCAAGCTCATCAACCAACTCGGCGTTACCCGCGGCCAGATGGAAACGGCGCCACGCATCATCACCAAGAAAACGTAGGCCGCCGATTGCGGTCCTGATTCGTAACCTCGCGCCCGCGAGCGAGGGTGGGTGCGGCCGGAGTTTCGCGAACACCTCCACGCCATCGTCGGAGCCGAGTTTCAGCTCGATAAAAACCGAGTCGAACGATCCCTCCGCGATCGCCTTGAGTCTGCGGAAGGCATGGGGAGCTGCACCCTCGGCGGCGAGGAACGGCAGATTTTTCTTGTGTCCGCCCCGCCCGCAAAACCCTCTAGGCCCTCGCGCCACATCCTCGTCACACGTCATGTCTACGCCCGCTCTCCCACTTCAACCCTCTGCCCCGGCAGCTCCCAAGCTGACTGACCTCGAAATCAAGGACGCGCAATTGATCTTTAGCTCCGTTTGGCAGCGCTTGGAGGAAGAATTCGGGCGGGAAAACCTGCGGTTTCCCAAAGAGATCATTCTCCTCGGTGGTGCTCCGGGCTCCGGCAAAGGCACCAACACCGCGTTCATCACCCAAGCCCGCGGTCTGACGTGCCCACCGATCGTCATCAGCGCGCTCCTCGATTCGCCCGAGGCCAAGTCGCTCAAGGATGGTGGTAACATGGTGGGGGACCGCGAGGTGGTCGGTCTGCTGCTGCGTCGCCTGCTCCGTAACGATTATCACGATGGCGCCATTCTCGACGGATTCCCGCGCACCCATGTGCAGGTCGAGTGCTTGAAGCTCCTCGTGGGGAAAATACATGGTCTGCGGCGCGAGTTTTACGGCTCCCCTTTGAGCATCCATTTTCGTCAGCCCACGGTGCACATTATGGTGCTGTTTGTGGATGAAAAGGAGTCGGTCGCCCGTCAGCTCAGGCGCGGAACGGAGACGAGGGCGCACAACGACGAAGTGCTGCGTTCGGGGGTCGGGGAAATGATTGAAGATCGTCCGACGGACCATGACGAGGGACTCGCCCGTCGGCGCTACCGGGTGTTTAAGGACCAGACGTGGGACGCGCTGCAGTCACTCAAGGAGACCTTCCATTATCACTTCATCAACGCGCACGGCACGCTGCACGAGGTCGAGCAAAACATCCTCAAGGAGCTCAACTACCAAAGCACCCTTGAACTCGACCCGCGGACGGTGGACCGCCTGCGGCATGTGCCCGTGGCCAATGAAATTATCGTCCACGCCCGGCAGGAACTGGTGAAGCGGCTCGATAGCTACGAATTCGGCCAGCCGGAACTTTTTGGCCAGGTCGTTAGTTTCATCGCAAAAAAAATTCTGCCGATTGTGCAGCGCCACGCTATCTCGGGTGCGGCGTTGGTGAATACCGAAGAAGCACTCCTCGGTGACCCCACCGCCTTGGCCATGTTGATCGACGTATTTTCAGAGCGCGGATTTCATGCCGTCGTGGATATCCACCGGATCGAAGTGCCGGAGAAATTCGATGTCGCCACCGGCCTGATCACGTGTCGCATGAAAAAAGTTTTCCGGATTCAGCTCCGCTTCCAGGGCTCGGAAATTCGCCGCGGGTGACGGAGCTCCGATTGCGGATTTTCGGTTTCCCTGTGAACGAAATTATAAAATCGAAAATCCGTTCACTCGTAACGCAGCGCCTCGATCGGATCGAGTGACGCGGCTTTCCAGGCGGGGTAGAGGCCGAAAATCACGCCGATACCGCCGCACACGGCGAGACCGATGCCGGCCCACATCCACGGAAAATTAATCTCAGTATTCATGAAGTAGGCGGCGGCATTACCCCCGCCCACTCCGACAGCGACACCGGCGATCCCGCCGATCAGCGAGAGCGCGACGGCCTCGGCGAGAAATTGCAGGAGAATACTGCGTTTCTTAGCCCCGATGCTCTTGCGGATGCCGATCTCCTTGGTGCGCTCCGTCACGCTCACGAGCATAATATTCATGACGCCCACACCGGAAGCGAGCAACGCGATCGCACTGATGATCAGGGCGCCCGCGGAAACGACGTCGGCGATTTTATTGAAAGCATCAATCAGCGATTCGTTTGAAAATATCTCGAAGTCATTGAGGTCTTCCGGACGCAGTCCGCGCACGAGACGCATCATCCCAACGGATTTCTCTTGGGTCGCCGCGAGCTCGGCTTGGCTGGGTGCCTGCACGTTAAGATTGATCGAGCGCATGGAGCGCCCGTAAACCGCGAGGAATCGTGAAATCGGCGTGATCACCAAGGCATCGGGATTCCCGCCAAACGCCGTTCCTTTCGGCGCGAGCAGGCCCACGACGGTGTAATTCTGTCCGTTCATGCGGACCCCTTGACCGAGCGCTTCTTCGCCGGGAAATAGCTTCAGGACCACATCTGAACCGAGGAGGCAGACGGGCCTCCCGTATTCCACATCGTCGGCCCCGAGATTGCGTCCGGCGACGATGTCGAAGTTGAGTGCTGTGACATAATTCTCATCGGTGCCCATGAGGCGCACATTCGGATTCGTCCGGCGGTCGCGATAACTCACTATTTGGCCACCGCGGCCGATCTGCAGATTTACTTTGGCCGCATCCCCCATCAAATCCTTAAAGCGGTTGGCGATGGCGTAAGTGACGTCGCGCCGGTTCCGAAAACGGTTCCAATCGGAAAAGCTGATCGCGGGGAACTTGCTGATTTGAAAACTATTTGCCCCGAGGACGTTCAGGCCGCTTTCGATCGAGCCGCGCATGCCGTTAATAAACGTCATGACCCCAATCACCGAAAACACGCCGACGGCGATCCCCAGCACCGTGAGACTGGAGCGGAGCTTGTTCGCGGTGAGCGACGAAAATGCGAGGCGGAAGATTTCGGCGATGAGCACGGCGCGGGTGAGAGTTATTCGTAGCGCAACGCGACGACGGGATCCAATTTGCTCGCCTGCCAGGCTGGCGCGAAGCCGCTGAAAATTCCGGTGAAGACCGAGACTCCGAGGCCGAGGAGCACGAGGCCGATGGAAAAGACCAGCGGGAATGTCGGCATCAGCACGCTCACGATGGCCGAGAGGCCCCAGGCCATGGCGAGTCCGCCCATGCCGCCCAGCACGCAAATGCTCACGGCCTCGATGAGGAACTGGAGGAGAATGGTGCGGCGACGCGCCCCGAGTGCTTTCCGGGTCCCGATCTCCTTGGTGCGCTCTTTCACGCTGACATAGGTGATGTTCATGATGCCGATGGCACCGACGAAGAGGGCGAGGCCCGTGATGAAGAGGCCGCCGATGGCGATACCGCGCTTCACGGGGTCGAGTTGCTCGCGGATCACTTGTTGGCTGTTGAGCTCAAAATCATCCTTCTTTTCCGGGCTCAGTCCGCGCATGCGGCGCATAATGCCGCGAATCTCGTCCCGGGCTTCTTCCGCCCGCTCCAGATCGATCTGCACACGAATTTCAGGTTCGGCATAACGAACCGGAAAGGAGCGTCCGAAGGCGGCGAGGGGCATGATGACTTGCGAATCCCAGCTGAACAGGCCCAGGAAACTACCCTGGCGTGCCGCCACGCCGACGACGGTGTACAGTTGATTGCGGATACGGATTTCTTTCCCGATCGGTGATACGTTGGGAAAGAGGGCATCGGCGACGTCGAAGCCCACGACGACGACATTGCGGGCACTACGATTTTCGATGTCGGAGAAGAACCGGCCTTCTTTCATGTCCGAGCGCACGATGCGCCCGAGATCCGCGGTGCTGCCAACGATCCGGATATTGTTCACGCGGTATTCGCCGCGCATGACGCTGGCACCCCAATTGGCTGCGGGGACGGCCAGTTTGAGTGGGCTCTGGGGATGGTCGGCGATCCAGTCGTTGATCGGTTGCGCGTGCTCGACGTTAATGTCGCGGCGATTGCGGAAATTCCACCAGTCGCTGGTGTCTTTCCACGGCCATTTGGTCACGTAGACCACGTCGTCGCCAAACCCGGAAAGGCTTTGTTCCACCCCGGCGTCGATCCCGAGGATGGCGGTGCCCATCAGCGTGACGGCCACAATGCCGATGATTACCCCGAGTGCGGTCAAAGCCGAGCGCAGCTTGTTCGCCGCGATCTGGGCGAACGCGATGGCGAAGGACTCGACGGTCTCGTAGACAATGCGGGTCACGGGAAAATCCAGCTCACGACACGGCGGCGTCGCTCTCGATCAGGCCGTCGCGCAAACGTACGATACGGCGAGCATGGCGGGCGATGTCTTCTTCGTGGGTGACGACGATAATCGTCTGGCCCTGTTCATAGAGTTGCTCGAAGAGCGCCATGATTTCTTCGCCCGTTTTGGAATCGAGATTTCCGGTGGGCTCGTCGGCGAGGATGATCGCGGGATCGTTGACGAGGGCCCGTGCGATGGCGACGCGCTGGCGTTGTCCGCCGGACAGTTCATTCGGCCGATGGTGGAGCCGATCACCGAGGCCGACGTTCTCCAAGGCATGTTGGGCTTTTTCCAAGCGGTCGCTGCGGCCGAGGCCGGCGTAAATGAGCGGAAGCTCGACGTTGTGCAGTGCATTGGACCGGGGCAGGAGGTTAAAGGTCTGGAAGACGAAACCGATCTCACGATTGCGGATTTCGGCGAGCTCGTCGTCGACCATCGTCGCGACATTTTTTTGCCCAAACTCGTAGCGCCCTGCGGTGGGCGTATCGAGGCAGCCGAGCATGTTCATTAGCGTGGATTTGCCGCTGCCTGAAGGGCCCATGATCGCGAGGTATTCGTTGCGATGGATCTTCAGGTTCACCCCACGGAGCGCGTGAATGATCTCCGTTCCCATCTTGTAGAGTTTGGTGACGGCCTCGATCTCGATGACGAGCGCGCCGGGGGGGCGGATCGAGCGAGCGCGGGGTAGGGCGGCGGAGGGGCTGGCGTTCATCAAAGGGTGGTGGGCGTGCAGAAAGGGCGCGAGCCGATGCGGGGTTATTTTTTGTCCGGACTCTTCTTGGTCTTGTCTAGGCCGACCTTGGTGCCGTCCTTCAAGGTTCGGGTAATGACCCCGAAACTTCCGCTGACCACTTCATCGCCGGCCTCGAGGCCAGATTTGATTTCAATGTGGGTGGTGTCCTGCACGCCGGTTTCGACTTTCGCGAGCTTCACGGTGTCGCCGTTCTTGACGAAAACGACGCGTTGCAGGTTTTCCCGGTCATTTTTGTCGGCCTGCTTTTGTTGCTTGTCGTTGATCGCGGCCGCCGAGCCTGCGCCCTTGTTCTCGTTGGCGGACTGCTCACGAGCCTTGGAAACTTCTTCGATCGTTTTGTTCGAGTCCTTCGCGCGAACCGTGACACTTTGGATGGGAACGGCGACGACGTTTTCGACGGTCTTGGTTTCGACTTCGGCATTGGCGCTCATGCCCGGGCGCAGGGGCACCTCCTTGTCGAGGATGCGGATCTTAACCAGAAAGTTGGTCACTTCGTCCTGCGTATTCATCCCGGTCACTCTGGCGGCTGAGCCGATTTCCTTGACGATTGCGTCGAATTTGCGGGCCGGGAAAGCGTCGATCGCGACCTTGGCCTTGTCGCCGACCTTAACGTTAATGATGTCGTTTTCGTTAATGTTTACGCGCACCTCCATGTTGGTCAGGTCGGCCACGCGCATGACTTCGGCGCCGCCGTAGGATCCGGTGCCGGCGACGCGTTCGCCGAGTTCGGTGCTCAGGGAGCTGACCTTGCCGTCGATCGGTGCGTAGACGATGGTTTTGGTGAGTTGGTCGCGGACCTGGTTGAGAGCGCCTTCGGTGCGGAGCACCGTGGCTTGGGAATTTTCGAAGTTGGCTTGGGCCACTTCAAGGGTGGTTCGCGAGCTGAGGATCTCCGAATCCGAGATGAGTTTCTTGCTATAAAGATCCTCGGCCCGCTTGAGGTCGTCTTTGGACTTGAGGAGTTGCGCTTTGCTGAGGACCACACCAGTGCGAGCGGCGACGAGACTGGCCTGCTGTTGTTCGACTTGGGCTTGATAGACGTCCGGTTTGATACTCAGCAGCAGGTCACCCTTTTTGACGACTGCACCCTCGCGGAAAGGTAATTTGACGACTTCGCCGGACACTTCCGGGGCGATTTTGACCTCGACCTCAGGTTGCACCTTTCCGGTGGCCGAGACGATCTGGATGATGGTCTTCGTAATGGCTTTCTCGGTGGTGACGACCACGGTTTGGCCAGCGGCCTTTTTCTTGAAGTAGGCACTGACGCCGAGGCCGATCAACAGGACGATTCCGGCGAGCAAGAACCACTTTAAATTCGATTTTTTCGGCGGGGGCGACCCGGCAGGCGCGAGTTTAGATACAGGGAGTGCAGGGTTCATAGGGAGCAGGACAGAGGATGAGGGTAGTGAACGGAAAGCATCGCCACGGCTTACGCAAGCAGGTGGTTTCCCGTTCGAGGGAAAAGAGGGCGCCCGAGCCCGCAACGAGGCGGCCACGCACCTCACCGATCACTCCAAACGAGAGGGAAAACGCGGGTGGTCGGTCAGATGAACGCCCCCGTGAAGAAACGTATTTGCTCAGCGGTGGAGCGAGCGTGGACGGCGCTGGCTGGGCCCGGTGGAGCGCCTGCGTACGGACGATCCAGGGCGGCCGACAATGAAGGGTCAAACGCTCACGTGACGTTGGTAGCAGGTAGGGCGCGCAAGGCGGGCAAACTGGCGGCGGCAGTCGCCTGCCCGTGGCGTTTGTTGTGCTCATCCGGAGTTCGTAACTGGATCGACTCTGCCAGGGCCGAAAATTCCGCACGTAAGACGGCTGTCGCGCGTTCCAGGATGATTTCGCCACCCTCGCCCGACGTGACGCGCCCGAGCACGAGGAGGTTCCTCACCTCGTAGAAATCCGCGTAGTGCGCGATGGCATACCCGAAGCAAACCCCGATTGATTCGTAGATCGCCCGCGCACGTGCGTCGCCGGCCTGCATGGCGCGCTGCACCTCGAGCAATTGTTCGGGCAGCGGCAGCGTCGGGGGGAAGGCGAAGCCCGCAAGCTTGGCGAGGCGGCCCACGCCCTGTTGCGAAAAATACTGCGCGCCGCACCCGTTGTCGCCTGACCACTCGTCGCGTGGCGCGTCGGGGCGGTAGTCGATGGGGGCAAAGGCGAGCTCGTTCAGCCACGACGTTATGTTGCCCGCGGGTGTCACATAGCCCGCGGCCAGGCTTGTGCCCATCGCGACGCCGAGCACGGCGTTGTCGTTCATCGACATTGCGCCGGCGAGGGCGGTGACTTCGCCGTCGTTCACGACCTCAAACGGCACGCCGCCCCAGCGTGCTTGCAGGGTGAAAAACATCCGGCGGATGTGTGTTTCAAAGGCGTCCGCCGGCACGCCGCGAAACAGCGATGCCGCGCGCACCTCGTTGTTCACGTACACCCCCGCCGCGCTGCCGCCGATCGCATCGACGCGCGGCAAATGCGCTGCCGCCCGCAACAAGGAATCGTGCACCCCCTCGATGTGATAACGGGGATCCGCCTGGAAATACGGGTCCCAGGCGATCTCCTCGGAGTACACGATCTTGCCATCGATGAGCGCCGCCGCCTTGCGATCGCTGCCGCCCAAGTCGAAGCCGATGCGGCATCCCTCGAGATGCCGGCCCATCGCGACACTGGTCTCGACCGCCGCCGGCAGCGCTTCGAAGGAGGCGGCCTCGACCGAAAACCTGCGGCCAAAGATTTTCGTGCCCATGAACGCTTCATCGAAGGCCCGCGCGCCCGTCGGGCTGTAGATTTTCGCAAGCGCTGCGGCCATGTCGTCGGCCCCGGCCACGAGCACCTGGGGACCGCCCTTCATCCAGAGGAGAAATTTCAACAACCGCTCCGCGTAGATCAGTGTGAGTGCCGCCGCCGGATGCCCTGCGGACAACACGCGGCTATCATGGCGAAACACCGCGCCATCCGTTCGCACGAGCACGAGTGCGAACGGGCGGGCGCCGGCATCCTGCGCCACGAGGGCCGCGTAGGCGCGATGCCACAGCGCGGCGGGCATGAACTCAGGATCGAGCGGTGGGCGCATTGTTGGGCAGACAGTCAGCGCGGGACAACTGCCGAGCGTAGCGGGATCTGAGGGCAGACGTGAATTCATAGAATTGAAAACACCTAGTAAGCCGTAGAAATTCAGTCGAGAGCCAAGCGCAGAGCCAGAGCGCTGCGAATCGCCGCGCGCCGCCGCGCAAGGCCGCGCAAGGCCAATGCTCGAACTTTTAGGATAGGATGAATTTGCGGTCGGGCTGGCGACCGTCGTTGCGCAGCGCCTGCCGAGCGTCCCTGCTCTCACGAGCAGGGACACAGGATCCACGCGGCTCACGAGCAGGAGCGTGGGCCGAGAGAGCCATGCGTGATGCGTCCACTCGCTGGCGTTCGCAGTTACCGAAAAGTCCAGCGTTCAAAGGACGTGGGGAGGAGACGCGTGATCGTCGAACGTGGTGGCGGTGCGGCCGAGCGTCCAAACGATGCGGGTGATGTCACGGTTGAGCGCAGCGGAGCCCTTGCACGTGAGGTGAAGCTTGCCCTCGCGGAGCTGGAGGAGGGCGTTACACTCATAGGTCGCGCGGGGTTGCGCCCCGAGACAGGGAGACTTGCGAGCAGCGCCCAGTCGTTTGCGCAGATTAGGGCGCGCCCGGCACGCGGTGGATTGTGCCCGTGAGCACTCGGCTCACTTCGGCGCCGCCCGCGTCGCGCAGGCGGCAGATGATTTCGACGACGTGTGCGGGCGCGAGCTTCGGAATCGTGAGGCGGATTTTGCGCGGGTCGGCGAGGACTTCGGCGCGCGTGACGGTGAGTGCATGCGCGTTGACGCGTGGGCTGCCGTAGTTCGCGCTGCGTTTGAGATCCCAGACTTTCACGGCGTAGTGCGTGGCGTCGTCGGCGGTGGGGATGGACAGCGGCTCGCTGAAGGTGAGTTCGATGCCGCCGTGGATGACGTGCCACGCGGTGGGCAGGGCGGCGGGTTTGCCCGTGGGACGCAGGCGGTAGAAGCCGCCCTCCTGCTCGGTTTGCGAGGTGGCCCACGCGGAGAGGCCGGCGAGGTAGAGCTGACCGTTGGTAGGATGCACGCGACCGCGCATGATGCCGGTGGGGAAATCCGGAATCGGCAGGCGGCAGAGCGCGCCTTGAGCGGAGTCGCCGGTGCCGTCGGCGAGGACGATTTCGATGCGGCCCTGGCCGTAGGAGAGGTTGAGCAGCGCGCCGTTGAGAGGGCCCCAGCGCTCGCTGTTGATCCAGAGCAGCTCGGCGGGCGAACGGTCGATGGCTTTGTCCACCCAGAGGAGCGGCGGGGCCATCGCGGTGTCGGCGGTGTCGGCGGGTGCGCCCCCGCTCCACATATTGCCGAAAAATTTCGGTGACGTGATTCGGTTGATACGGTTCATCGGCATCCAGTGGCCTTCCTGATCGGTCACGAAAAACGAACCGTCGGGGTTGAGGCACACCCCGTTGGCGGCGCGGAAACCGTTCGCGAGAATTTCGGTCGTCGCGCCATCGGCGGAAATCTTGAGCAAGGTGCCGTGCTGAGGGACGAGTGCGGTACGGGCGTGGCGGGCGCTCTTCGCGTAGTAGAAATTTCCAGCGGCGTCGGTCTGCAGGCCCATCGCGAATTCGTGGAAATGATCGGTGACTTGGTGGTCGCTGTTGATGCTTTCGTAGAAGTCGGTCTCGCCGTCGTCGTTGAGGTCGCGCAAGACGACGAGCTGATCGCGGCAGGTGACGAAAATCTCGCCTCCCCGGAGTTTAATACCGAGCGGTTGAAACAAGCCCGAGGCGATGCGGCGCCAAGTCACGGCTGTGGCGTCGGGCGTATCGATACCGTCGATGCGCCAGACGTCGCCGTCCCAAGTGCAGAGGAGCGCGGCCTTGCCGTCGGGCGTGAAGTCGAGGCCGCTCGGGCGGATGCGGGCGCGCCAGGGATTCGACTGCGGCAGGGTGAAGCGTTCCCAGGAAAACGCGCCCTGAGTGGAGCTGCGGACGATGGGTGTCTCGATTTTTTCGGTCCAGCGCGCGGGGCTGCCGCGGGTGAATGCCGTGAGCTCGCGGGGCGCGGCGGCGCGGCTGGCGAGAGCGTTGAGGGCCGCAGTGTCGGTGCCGGATTTTGCGAGGTGCACGGCGAGGCGGAGCGGCGTGGTCGACGCGGGGATGCGCAGGGTGACGAAGGGCTCGGTCGCCGCGAGCGCGAGTGAACGCGGGCCGGAGAGCGCAGCAGCAGTGCCCGCGTTGGCGACGCGCAGGACGAGATCACGGGAGGATTTTCCGATATTGAGCGTGCGGACGAAGACGGGTTGGCCAGCGAGCGTCGCGAGGTCGTGGCTCTCGAGCACGGCGGCATCGCCGACGGAATAGGAAATCACAGCGCGCTCTCCCTGGCGGTAGAGCCCGCGGTAGCGCAACCAGGCGCGCGGGAGCGGACCGAAGCGGCGTCCGTCAGCACCGATCACGCGGGCATCGTCGAAGGTGCCGGTGGCGGGATTGGCCCAGCCGGGGCCGTCGCTGGTTTCGAATTGCGGATCGCCGATGGTGCGCGGGTGGACGACGTGGCGGCTGTTGAAGTTGATGCCCTCCCAGTCGATGAAGCCGTCGCCGGTCCACGCGCCGGCGACGCGCAAGGTGTCGTGTTCGAAGACGAGCCACGCTTGGCCCGCGGAGATGCCGCCTGCGCCGGCGTCGAGGCGCACGGCGATGCCCTTGTAGGCGAGATTGGCGTTGGGCGTGATCGTATCGAGAGCGTTGCCGGGCAGCTTCGTCGCGGCGGCGCGGCGGGCATCGTCGGCGAGTTCGAAGGTGCCGATGAGGAACGGGCCGTAATCCATTTCGCGCCACGGTTCGCGCTTCGTCGCGGCGGGGCCGGTGGTGTCGCCCTTCGGCAGGCCGGCAAGATAGGCGTCGGTGACGGGGACGTACTGCGAAGGGTTGCGGCCGGCGAGGAAGGTTTCGCGGATGTAGTGGATGACGTCGTACTTTTCGCGTGGCACGAGCTGCGGCTGCGGTGCCATGAGCCGCCAACCGCGCGTGAGCGTCGCATACATCGTGAGCGGATCGCTGCCGTGGGCGAATGGGCCCTCGGCGAAACGCAACGCGTGGGGGATCGAGCCGGCGAGGTTGAGATCGCCGTGGCAGGAGTGGCAGACGAGCTGGTAGATTTTTTCCCCGCGGGCGAGTGAGGCCTTGTTCCACCCGCGGATCAGGCCGGCGTGATCGAGCGAGCGCTCGTAGTCGGGGAGGGCTGATTCGGGGAGCAGCGGCCCGCCGGGCGGGAGCGTGGTGTCTTGCGCGGAAGTGAGGTGGGTGGCGACGGTGAGGCCGCCGGCGAAGGCAACACAGAGGGCGGCGCGGCGAATCGTTTTCATGGGGAGCGTCGCTCGGCGAGAGCCGACTGTGGGGTTGTTCGACTGACGAAAAATGGCGGATATTTTTTATTCTCCATGGTCAATACTCGGAAGCTGGCTGCGGCTAGCGATGGGGAGGGAGCGCGTTTTCTGCATCAAGGCTACGCTGGCGCGCACGGTAGCTGAACACGAGGTCTCGGGGGAACATGATCGTGAACAGCCAAGGTAAAAGTAAGGCACAGGTACCCAGCCCAAGGAGAATGAGCGCTTTCTTGCCCTCGAACCCAAACCCGATCCCCGCCAGCAAAAGGCCGAGCGCGGGGAAATAAGCCACCGGGACGCGTGAGCCGGCCGCTAGAGCGATGGCGAGCACGATGGAGAAACCGGCGACGATGGGCGGATAGACGCCGAGGACCAAGCCGGTGACGAAGGCGAAGGGCGCGTGCGCGGAGTCCTCTTCCTTGCAGACGAAGGTCTGGAGGCCGACAGCGAGGACCATGACCGCGCCCTCGAGGCCGAGGATGCTGTAGCGCATGAAGCCTGCGACGCCGGGAGCGTGGGTGAGGGCGTGGATCAGCAACCAGCCACCGAGCGCGGCGCGGATGAGATCGATCCAGTGAAGGCTGAGGGTTAAAATCGACGACCGGTGTCCGTCCCAATCGGACGAGATGTCACGATAGCGGATTTTTTTGCCGTGAAAAAGCCCGATGGGAACGAGGAGGAGGCAAAGGGCGGGAACAAACGTGAGCCAGTCAATGATCATGCGGAGCGGAAAGGGGACGGAACGAGCGGTGGTCAGAGCGATAGAAAGCGGACTGGGCGTCAGCGTGAGGAGGTCCGCGCAGGGAGCGAGGAAGATGTTTTTTGGGCGCTCTTACCGAGCGCAAACGGGTGGCCGCTCGCTGGTGGCTTTACCGGTCAAAACGAAGGTGGGTTACTCGGCACGGCGTCTTCCTCGCCGGAGTCGGGTGCGTCAAGGTCTCGGCAGGGCCGAGGCTGACGGAGTGGTGGCCGGGCGCTCGAGCGGTGGTGGGGGTGGCGGGGCGGTTTCAGGGGGAGCGAGGGAGCGGAGGAAATTAGTCGGGCTCGCGACGAAGGACCAATCCGGTTTATCGAGTGTCCCGCTGAGCTTCACCTCAAAAATATTTGAGAAGGGGGTGAGCACGGCGCCCACGACGTTCTTGAGCAGGCTTTGGCTTTCCTGAAACGGAAAGACCTTGGCCTTGAAGTCGAGTTCACGGCGGTCGAGGGCGAAGTTGCCGTGGGCTTCGATGACTGAATTGGCTCCGCGGAGGGTGAGATCGGGGAAGGTGAGTTTGGCTCCGTCGATTTGGAAGGTGGTGCGGGCGGTGTTAAAGCGGAGCGCGGTGAAGGTGAAGAGCTCCGAGAGGAGGCCGAGGAGTTGCACTTCGCCGAGGCCAGCGCCCTGCAAGGTGGCCTGACCGGCGCCGTGGTAGCTGAGCAAGTCCTGATAACTGCCTTCCGCGGCGGCGCTGAGGTCGAGGCGCACGTGGGCTTTTTCCTGCATGAATTTTCCAGGGGGCGGGGCGGGCAGGCCTTTTCTCTGAGCGTCGAAGGCTTGCAACGTGGCGACCGCACGACTGAGGCCGCTGCCCTTCAGCGTGTAGTCAAAACGGATACGGCGAGCGGGGCCCTGTCCGAAGATTTTTGCGTTTCCCGTGAGCGTGCCCTCGGCGAAACGGGCCTGCATGCTCGTCAGGTCGATGTCGTTATCCCGGGTGGTGGCGGTGAAGACGAGGTCCTCGAGGGGGAAGTCTTGGAAACGAAACGCTCCGGTGGTGCGGCCCGAGATCTGAAACGTCGTGTGGACGCCGCCGGGGGCGGCGGGGCCATCGATTTGGCCGATGATCTTCAAGGCCGGCGGAGCGGACCATTTGAAGGGTGCGAAAATCGACTCGCCCAAGGGGCCCAGCATCGTGACGGCGACCGACGGGTCGAGCGAGGACGCGACGTCAAAGCGGAGCGAACGTCGCTCCATAGTGACGGGATCGCTGGTGTAGGAAAAGGAGCCTTGGGCGGTGCCGGTGGCGTGGGTGGCGAAAACATGCGGGGCGTCGATGAAGCCCGGGCGAATGAAGAGGCTCGCGCGCACGCGATCAAGGGCACCGCCGCGGATGACGGGTTTCGCGCTGTCCGCAAAAACAAATACGTTTGAACGGCGGCCATCGGCCCAGCGACCAGCGACCTCCACGCTGGCGGCGGGTGGGGCGACGGGAAATTCGAGTTGGCGGAAGAAATTGGGCCACCAGTCGCGAAACCAACCGGAGATCGCGAGGGGACGAAGGCTGCCTTCGAGGAGAAAGCGGTAGTCGAAGGTGACGAGATCCTGGGCGAACGTACCATGCGCAACATTTTCGCCGATGCGGACCGCGACTTCGGACGCGTGGAAGTGGCGGCCATCGAAAGCGAAGACCGCGCGGCCTTCGTCCAGGAGGACGCGGTAAGCGTTGATGCCGTGGAAGGCGACGCGGGCGGAGAGGTGCTCAAATTTCCAGCCGGGGCCGAGGCGGGCCTCGCCGGCGGCGTGATCGAGGGTGGCGAAATTAAAATATTTCCGGACGTCGACGCGGATGCGTTCACTCAAGGGCTGGAGGTTCGTGTTCGAGATCGTGCCATCGAACCGTACGGTGGCGGTTTGCGCGGCGAGGTCGGCCTCGATTTGAAAGGCGAGCGGCGCCCCCATGAGAAGGCCGTGGACGTTGGCGGTGAGTTGCGGGAGAGGCCTGGGCGTGAGGTTGGCGACGACGGATCGAGCGGAGAAACCGGCGGCGGAAAGTGAATCCGCCGAAACGTCGAGCTCGCGGGGGAGGAACTGCAGCCGGCTAGGCCGCAGCGTGCCCTGGACGAGGGCGTGCACCTGGAGTGCGTGGGCGCCGAAAGGGAGCGCGAGGGAATCGGCGGTGAGATCGAGCCGTGCGGTCACGGGGGCGTCGCCGAAGAGAGGAATCTTGGTGACGATGTGCAGCCCGTGGGCCTGCACGGGTTGGGGGATGGTGAGTTTCAGGCCGCGGGCGAAGAGTGTGACGCGCGCGATGGCGATGCGCGATTCCGAGGGGGCGAGTTCGAGTTGCAGGGTGGGCTGGTCGAGTGCGGTGAGTTGGGAGGAGACGGCGACGAGCTGGCGGGAGATGGCGGGGTAGTTGCGGACGAGAAATTCGGCGATCGGCAGGGAGTCGGCCCGGGTGGGGTCGCGTGGCGGGAGGTGAACGGCGCCGCGGGCGATGAGTGAAATGCCGGCGACGCGGCCGGAGAGTTGCGCGAGTTCGAGCGATTGCTCGTGCGGAACGAGGGTCGTATCCAGATCTCGGAGGATTTCCTCGGCGAGGCCGCTGGGCGAGAGCATCGCGGGGATGGCGAGGCTCGCGCCGGAGAGGCGGAGTTCGCGGGGCTCAAATTGCCCGCTCGCCAGCGCCCACGGATCTAGGCGCACGTAAATGGCGCGGGCGGAGATGATGGGTTCAACGAAGGCGGGGAGGTAGAGCCGGGCGTTTTCGATCAAGACGCGACCGGTGGGGTCAAATGAGGTGCGGCCGAAGGTCGCGCGGACGCCGGAGGCGGCGAGACGCTCCTCGAGCGAGCGGAGCAAAAAGGAGGGGACTTCCAATTCGTGTTGGCTCGCGATGTAGGTTTGGACGCCGAGCAAGCACACGAGGACCAGCCAAACGGACCACAGGGTGCAGGCGTAGGCGCACGCGCTGGCCCAGCGGGTGCCGATCCAGAGGTAGTTTAACGTGCGGCGCATGGGGGGCGGCGGCGGAAGGCGGGCTGAAGTCCGCCCTACTTGGGGGGCGCGCCGGGGTCGCGGGGGCCGTAGGTTAAGGTCCAGAGCGCATCGAGGAGGGTTTGTTCAATTTCGAAGACGGCCTCGAATTCCTTGGAGCCGGCGAGTTGCTGGGCGCCGCCGACGCGTTCGCTAAATAAAATCGTCCGGGTGCTCGTCTGCTCGCCGCCTGTGCCGCCTGGGAGCGATACGGTCGCTTCGAGTTTGTAGCTCCACGGCCGGTCATCGCCGGCGACGGTGACGCGCTCGGTGAAGGTGTCTTGAACATAGCGTTTGGCGCGCGGCGTGCGGAGTTGAGTGACGAGCACCTCGAGGGCGGATTTTTTTGCGACGGGCTCGGCGGCGAATACGGTGGGCCAGGATTCGTTGGCCGCGAGCTTGTGGGTGTAGAGCGGGGCAGCTTCCGCTTGAGTAGAGGTGAGGGTGAGGGCCGTGATCGTAGCGGTGGGAGGGAGGGCGGGGAGTTGGCGTTCGCGCCAGTCGCGGGGGGTGAAGGAAAGTTCGCGGGCGAGGTCGAAGTCGACGGCGTAGATGGAGCCCTTGGGGTTGGTGAGCGGATCGAGCCGGGCGTAGAGGGCGCCTTGGGCGTCGGTGCCGAGTTGGAGCGTGACGGTGGAGGACGGGTTGAGTTTTGCGGGTTGGCCGTTCGGGGAAGGCGCGCCGGCGCTGGCGAGCGTCAAAATCACTTCGCGCTCGGGGCGGTTGAAGCCCCATTTTTCCAAGTCAGCATTGGTGGGCGCGTCACTCATGAAACCACCGGTAGCTTTGGCGGCGAGGAGGCTGAGCTGTTCGAGCAAGCGTTGGACGACGGCGCGATCGGCCGGGAGCGTCTGTGGTCCGGACGCTGGGGCACCGCGGCGGACGATTTGCCAAGGGGCGTCAGCGGCGGTGGTACCGGCGTCAATACGTTGCAGGGTGAGCGGCGGCTGGTTGGGAGCGGTGAGGGCAACGGCGGTGACGCTCGGCAGTTCGAATTCGAGGAGGCGTTTTTCGCGGAGGCTGACTTGGGCGTTGCGCAGGGTTTCGACGAGAGCCGAAGGCACGGCGACTGTGAAGAGGGCCGCGCGGCCTTCGAGCTGGGCGTAGTATTCGACGGACGCGGACAGGTCTGGCGGAAGTGGAGCGTTGAGGGTTGAGGGTGGGAGGATCGGAGGGGGCGAGCCGGCCGGGGGAACGGGTTCGCCGAGGAGGAGGGTTTCGCGACGGTTGGTGCCCTCGAGAGTGATACGCAGCGAGGGGGTGGTGGCGGGGAGAATCGCTGGCGGGGTGGCGGGGCTGAAGGATTTGACGCGGAGGTTATTGAGGCCGGCGATTGCCAGATCGATGGCGGTTTTGCTGGCGCGCGCGTTGTTGATGATGGTGTCGAAGAGCCAGCGATTGTTCTCGCGGCGGATGCGGAGGCGCACGGCGCTCGATTGCACGAGGAGCCCGTGCGCTTCGTAGACGGGCACTGTGAGGAGGGTGTCGGCGCGGAGTTTATCAAGGCCGAGCGAAAGGCTGTCGGCGAGACCACGGGCGACGACATGGATGCGTTCGCCGTCGGGGGAAAGCACATACAGGCGATTGCCGATATTGGTGGAGTCGCCGATGCGCAGCGTAGTGGAGAGCTGCGAGGTGAGTGTTGCGAGCGGGTCGCCGGACGCGAAGGAGACGGTGAGTTTGGGGCGGTCGAGGCCGTAGTCGGCGAGGGACATGCTGTTACTCGCGAGATCCTTGGCGCTGAAGCTGGAAACGTTTTCGAGGAGCTGGAGCTCGTGAATGATGCTGCTGACAGCGTGGGGATTGGCGGGCCACTCGAGGGGTTTGGTGAGCCACCACGTGTCGCCGCGACGGGCGAGGGCGAACGAGCCGCCCGGGGCGGTGCTGGTGACTTCCAGGGTGCGGATGTCGGCGGCTTCGGGGCCGAGCACGCGGCTGCGGGCGTCGCGGGCGCGAGGTTCCGTCAGCCACAGGCGCTCGAGTTTGAAGATAAAAAAGAACAGCGCGACGTTCAGGAAGATGAGGACGAGCGTGACTTTGGTGCGCATACAAAAAGTTTAAGTCGGAAGTTTAAGTTTAAGGACCGGGCGGCGCGAGTCGCGGGCGTTGGTTTTTTCTGCGACTTGCACTGCTTACTTCAACGGGCGCGCGGCGCGCCTCAGCGCCGCCTCGCCCAATAGACGGCGAGGCCGAGGACGGCGGCGAGGCCGGGGAGGACGAAGAGCAGGGCGTAGCGAAGTTTCAAAAACACATCGGCGCTGAGGGAGAGCTGGAAGCGCTCGATGGGGCGGGCGGGGACGTTGAGCTGGGTGTCGCGGTCGACAGTCCAATTCACGGCGTTGAGGAAAATATTCAGATTGCCGGCGTTGACGATGCGGTTGTTCACGGGGAGATCGCCGCTGCCGAACGCGACGAGGCGACCGCCGCGGACGCTGAACGGCAGGTTGTCGCGGACGGCGAGACGCTCTGAGGCAACGATGACGCCGAGGCGGTTGGCGGGGTCCATGCCGGGGAGGGGACTGATGTCGATGCCGGGGTTGAAACGGGGGAGTTGGCTGAGGTCGCGGTAGCTGACCTCGCCCCAGGCGGACGTCGAGGTGGCGGCGACGGTCACGGTGTTGAGGCTGGTGCCGGTGGTGCGACCGGGGTCGGGGCGCACGGTGCGGGTGCGGCCGAGCAGGAGTTTGAATTGATAATTGATGAGCGTCTGGGTGATGGGGTGGGTCTTGTCGAAGGCGAGAATGACCAGCTCGCCGCTGTCGCTGACGTTCTCGGGGCCGGTGTCGAACACGAGGTCGTCGTCGACGAGGACGCCCCAGTCGAGCAAGAGGTCTTCGAGGCCGTGGGCGTAGCCGGGAGCGAGGAAGAGGAGGAGCCGGCCGGCCTGGGCCCGGAGGTATTCACGGAGGAGTTCCTGCTCGGCGGGGGTGTAGCGGCTTTGCGGTGCGACTGCGATGAGGAGTGCGGCATCGGCGGGAATCTTGCGGCTGACCGCGAGGTCGAGGCCGTCGACTTCGAAGTTCCGGACGCGGAGTTGGTCGCGCGCGACGGTGAGGCCGCGGTTGCCGTCGGGTTCATCGGGTCGGAGTTCGCCGTGGCCGGCGAGGAAGTAGATTTTCTTGCGGGCGGGACTGGACACATCGAGGAGGGCGGCGGTGATGGCCTGTTCGCCGAGGAAGGCGGCGCGCTGTTGATCCTTGTAGCGGTAGAGTTCGGCGAGGGGTACGGCGCGGCGGTTTTCGCCGCAGAGGAGAAGCACCACGTCAGACTGCTCGAGGCCGAGGGCTTCGGCTTCGCGGCGGTTTTGATAAACGTCGAGGTATTTGACGGTGATCTTCCCGGCGGGATGGGAGTCGCTGGCGTTGGCGTATTCGCGGAGCAGGCCACGGACCTGAGTGTTCTCATGGTCGTCTCCGACGGTGGCGACGATTTGTACAGGCCGGTCGAGTTGCCGGAGGTAAGAGAGGGTCTCGGGTGAGAGGGAGAAACTGCGATGTTGGGTGAGGTCGCGGCGCCAGTGGAGGTTGCGGGCGAGGTAGTTTAGGCCGCCGAAGAGCGTGAGAAAGAGCACGGCCTGCAGCACGAGATTGATGGTGCGGATCCAGCGGGCGGTACGGAAGCTGTCGGGGGAGGACAAGGCGGAGCGGAGTTAGCTGAGAGCTGAGAGTGGAGGGTGGAGCGTCAGGCGTTGGCAAGCGGTGGGCATGGAGTGCTGTGGCAGATATGATTGGGTTCGCTCTCTACACTCAACGCTCCGCTTTCAACTTATGAATGCAGTAGTTTGGCTTCGACGCCGAGGATGCTGAAGATGAGGGCGAGGACGGTGCCGCTGAAATAGAACAGTATCTGGCGGGCGTCGATGACTCCGCGGGTGAAGTCTTCGTAGTGGGAAAAGATTTGCGCGTAATCGACGGCGGACTTGGCCAAGGCGAAAATATCGCGGTTGAGCCACGTGGCATCAGCGAGAAAACGGACCCCGACGATCAAACCGGCGAGCATTGCGAAGCAGAGGATACCAGCGACGGATTGGTTGCGGGAGAGGGAGCTCGCGAAGACGCCGACGGCAATGAAGAGCAGACCGGACACGGCGACGAACAGGTAACCGCCGATCAAGGGGCCCGAGTCGAGGAAGCGGGAGTCGCCGGCGAATTTTTTCAGGATGTAGAAAAATCCGCCGGTTGATGCCCAGAGCGAAACGTACAGGAGGTAGGCGGCGGAGTATTTCGCGAGGACGACCTCTGTGGTCGTAACGGGAGTGGTGAGAAGGGTTTCAATCGTCCCCAGGCGGCGTTCTTCTGCGAGGCACTTCATCGTGAGGAGCGGGACGATGAAGAGGACAGGGAACCAGAAAATGGAAAAGAAAACGTGGGCGGGTGAGGTGTCCTGCGGGGTCTTGCTGTAGCTTTCAAGGATGCCGGTGAACATAAAACCCATCACGCCGAGAAACATCACGGCCGCGATGTAGGTGCTCGGGTTGACGAGCAACATGCGGACTTCGTGACTGAGGAGAGTGAGGTAGTGTTTCACGAGGAAATGACCAATGACTAATGTCTAATGACTAATGGCGGAGGCGCGCGGTTGGGCGGGCGACCGCGTGCGAAGGCGCGCGGCCAGAAGGTGAGGGACGGTTGAGAATTGAATGCGAGCGATGATTATTGGTCATGAGACATGGGACCTTCGGTCATTTCGCCGCGGGCTTGGGCGCGGCGATGGCATCCCAGCTGCGGCGAGTAGCGGCGAGAAAAACGTCCTCGAGGGTCGAGTGCACGCGGCTGAGGGAACGCACGCGCACGTTTTGCGCGAGGAGGGCGCGCAGGAGAGGCTCGCCGAGTTCGTCCACGCGATCGGTGGAGAGACTGACCGAGCGGAAGCCGGCGGCGTCGGGTTCGGTCTGCGCGGTGATGGTGAGGGTCGGTTCGACGAGGGCGAGGTGAGCCGGCAGCGACGTGAGATCGCCTGCCACTTCGAGTTGGTAGTGAGAACCGCCGAGGACTTCGCGGCGGAGATCCGTCGGCGTGCCTTGGGCGACGACGCGGCCTTGGTTGATGATCAGGACGCGGTCGCAGGTCATTTCGATCTCGGGGAGGATATGCGAGGAGATGATGACGGTCATGCGGCCGCGGAGGCTGGCGATGAGATCGCGGACGATGAGGATTTGATGCGGATCCAGGCCGATGGTGGGCTCGTCCATGATGATGACGGGAGGCTCGGCGAGGATGGCTTCGGCGATGCCGACGCGTTGGCGGTAGCCTTTGGAAAGTTGGCCGATGATTTTGTGCCGGACCCGTTTCAGGTCGCAGAGCTCGAGAACTTCGTCGATGCGCGGCCCGAGTTTGCGGCGGGAGACCTCTTTGAGGCGGCCGCGAAAATAGAGATACTCCGAGACGCGCATGTCTTCCGGGAGCGGATTGTTTTCCGGCATGTAGCCGATCTTGCGCTTGATATCGTCAGGTTGAGTTGCGACCGACAGGCCGCAGATCCGGACACTGCCGGACGTCGCCGGCAGGTAACCGGTGAGGATGCGCATGGTGGTCGATTTACCGGCGCCGTTGGGTCCGAGAAAGCCGATGATTTCGCCGCGCGCCACGGTGAAACTGATATCTGCGACCGCAGTGACCCCAGCGTAGGTTTTTACGAGGTGGGAGACTTCGATGGCGAGCGGCTGGAGCGCGGTGGCAGGTGCGGACATGGAATCGTTGGCAGAGGAGACGAGAGACAGACGTAATTCTCGCGAGTCAGTTCCGTGCGCTCAATGCTCAACTT
>Ga0209550_10000264_pt1 | contig 47146 bp, 44 predicted proteins | sample LauGreSuBDMM15SN_2_FD_187567 | JGI IMG/M metagenome (GOLD analysis project Ga0209550, IMG submission 187567) | Freshwater lake microbial communities from Lake Michigan, USA - Su13.BD.MM15.SN (SPAdes) (version 5) | ecosystem: Environmental > Aquatic > Freshwater > Lake | place: Lake Michigan...
ATGTATACTTATAATTTTTATTTTTTTCTTTATTAGCCATAACTACAAAGACATAAATCATGATGAAAAGTATGAACCTTTTTTTAAAGTTGGGTTAAATTCATATATTATTGAATCCAATAGTTTATTATATATTGAAGGTAATTGTAAATATTTTTATAAGGCTCTTAAAAATTTAGAAAGTAAGGAAAACTGTAAAAATTTTAATGAAATACATATAAGTAATTTATCATGCTTATCCAATGCTATAAAATGTAATCCTAAGGTTCCTATTTTCATACACCCACCCTATCACAAATCAAAAAATTATAATTCTATTCCAAAAGAAATTGAAGTCCACTTCGCAGAAGTTCGCATTGAAAAAGAACCAATGCCCAGATATTTTAGTAATATAAAAATTTTGTTTTACGCACCTCATTTAGACGGGATAGAGAAGCTCTATAATTTACCCAAAAAAGAGGGAGGAATCATTCTTCTTCAGCTTCCTTATCATTCCAGAGATAAATCAAAAGAATGGAATGACAATAAAAACCTTCTCAGAATTCCTGATACATGGAAGTTTTATACATACGATGAATTATGAATGACTCATTTACCTTCACTAAAATCCATAATATCAATCAGTTTATGAAAGAAAACAATGCTGCTCCACTTAAAAAATGGGGGCAAAATTTTTTAATTGATAAAAATATAATTGAATCTATCATTTTACAACTCCCATTGGATTCTATTTCGGATTTGGATTGTATAGTTGAAATAGGCCCTGGATTGGGATCTATCACTCATCGATTAGTTGAGTTTAACAAAGATATAGTTTTATTTGAAATTGATCCAATCCTCATTGAAAATCTTAAAAAGTACAACTATAACCGCCCTCCCTTTATTTTGGTAGAAGGGGATGTACTAAGCAATTTAGAAATAGTCTCTAACAAGAAATTCTTTTGTTTTGGAAATTTACCATACTATATAAGTACGGATATTTTAACTTCTTTAATGAGCATATGTCCCGGAATGAAATCAGGTATTTTTATGCTCCAAAAAGAATTTATTCATCGTATTACAAAAGAGAACTCGTCTATATCAATTTTTTTAAATTGTTTTGGAGAATGGAAACATATAAGAAATGTTTCAGCTTCCTGTTTTTATCCATCTCCTAAAGCTGAATCTGCATTGGTATATTATGAAAAGGATGAAATTCCTAAATTGGATTCCAAAGAGACGATAATACTACAAATTATTTTAAGATCTTTTTTTTGGGGAAAACGTAAAATGATATCTAAAAATATAAAAGAATCTCCTTTTCTAGAAAAATGGGATCGAAAAAAATTCTATGAACTTATTACAAGAGATGGTTTTTTAAGCGGCAAAGAGAGAGCAGAAGATATCCCAAAAGAAATATATTATTCCCTTTCAAAAAAAATCTCAAATGAAAATTTAACTATTCTTTAGATATTTATCAAAGTATGAAATAGTTTTAGAAAGACCTTCTTTTAACTGGATTGCAGGAGAATAGTTTAACTTTTCCTTAGCCAAGGTTAAGTCAGGTCTCCTTCGAGTGGGATCATCAGAAGGCAAAGGAAGATAGATTATTTTTGACTTTGAATTCGTCAGTTTTACTACCATTTCAGCCAACTCTTTCACTGTAAATTCACCATCATTTCCTAAATTTACAGGGCCCAAAAATTCGGATTGATTCATCATTGATATGATTCCATTGACTAAATCATCCACATAGCAAAATGATCGTGTCTGGGATCCATCCCCATAAATAGTAATATTATTATTTTTTAGAGCCTGTACTATAAAATTACTCACAACTCGACCGTCATCTACATGCATACGTGGTCCATAGGTATTAAAAATTCTTATTATCCGAATATCAACTCCATTGGATCTATTGTAATCAAAACATAAAGTCTCTGAGATTCTTTTTCCCTCATCATAACAACTTCTTATTCCAATTGTATTAACATTTCCCCAATAGGTTTCTTTTTGAGGATGTTCCAAAGGATTCCCATAAACTTCACTAGTAGATGCTTGTAAAAGCCTAGCTTTTACTCTTTTTGCTAATCCCAACATATTTATAGTACCAAGCACATTTGTTTTAATAGTTTTAATAGGATTATTTTGATAATGAATGGGAGATGCAGGACATGCAAGGTTATAAATCTGATCTACTTCTAATAAAATTTCTTGTGTGATATCATGCCGTATCAATTCATAATTTTTTGAATCCAATAAATGACTTACATTCTCTTTGCTTCCGGTATAAAAATTATCTACACAAATTACTTCATGCCCCTGAGAGAGTAGAATATCTGATAAATGAGAACCAATAAAACCTGCTCCTCCAGTTATTAATATCCTTTTTTTATTCATGAGTTCCTCGATTCAAATATTTAATATTTTCTCCGGATAGGGGCAGCCCATCTAAATCTTTTCCTTTTTCTAAAAACCAGTCTGCAACATCTTTAGGTACATTTCCCTTATTTACAAGAGAGATCATTTTATCTATTCTTTTTTCTCCCGTCTTTTCTCCAAAGATTAAATATCTATTAAAAATGAAAATAATAGCAGCACTTAAAGCATACCAAGCTATACCAATATTCATAGCAATATTTCTTAGAGTGCTACCAACTATGCCTTTATCCAACACCCATGCAGCAAAAATTCCTGCATCTGTTATTTCTGGATTCATAAATATATCATAGATATCATATACGCCATACAATAGTAAAGTTAATCCTAAATATAAGGTTAAAAGAGATGACACTACACCACCCATCAATGCTCCTATATTAAATATTATTCCTGTAATTATAATATAATTATAAAATATTTCTTTTGGATCTAAAAAAAACATTGCTGATATAATTATCCAGTTTGCAGATAAAAAGGAAATAATTCTATTTTGTTTATATCTAAAAGCTTTACTTAATAAAAAACTACCTAGTACTATGTTCCCTAAATATCCTGCTGATACCACCATAGGAATGGCAATACTAGATAATGATTTCATTTTTGTTGTACCTGATTCAGGAGAATTTAAAACTATAGAGATATTTTTTCCTCCCAACAAAAAACCTATTATAGCATGAAATGATTCATGTAGAAATACACTTAGTGTTTTCCAATATAGCATAAAAGAATATTCCCATATTATCAGCATAAAAATTAAGATTGATGAAATAAAAAATAATTTTTGTGTTTCAACTCTCATTTTCTACTCCCTAACCTTTATAGAATTAATATCTTTTGTAAGATAATAATAGTTTAAATTATTATCAATAATTTCTATTTTATAAAGATTTTCTTTTTTGTTATATATTATAGATAATAATTTATAATCTTTTTTATTTAATTGAAAACTCGGAGATAATTTTTCATCATTTTCTGAATAAAAAATATAACATATTTCCTTTCCACTAGATGTCGATTTTAAAAGCTGTTCTGGTTCAGAGATATTAGATTTAATAGTTTCACAATTTTTTTTTATATATTCTTTGTTATTTATAAAAGATTTAGGTTTGGCTATGCATAATTTACTGCTATTAGGTAGCTCTAAAAAAATATCTAAAGGTGAAAATTGAAATAAAGATTCAGAAAAAATACCTAATGAAAATATTAGAATAAAAAATATGAATCTAGTCTTTAATTTCATTTAAGTACCTTTTAAAAATAAGATTAATATCTTTTTTGGCATAAAATTTAATTGCAGGTAGTATATTTTTTAATTCTTTATTACGATCTGAGTCACAATAAATTTTAATAAACTCATCCGATTCATTGTTAATGATTATTTTTTTATCAGAAATATTTTTACATGCTTCAGAGGAAAATCCTTTTATAAATAAGTTTTTAGATATTTCTATAGTCGCTTTTGGATAATTGATAGTATTTTCATTTTTTGCAAATGAGTTAGACATCCTGTAGTACCTTATAGCTTCCTTAAATCTTTTTACCTTACTCAAATGGATACCATATAAAAAGAATAATTCTTTTTTAACTTCATCTGTACTATTAGAACGATAAACCTCCTCTATTCCAGATTTTAGTTTGGTTGAATTTATTTTTACATAATAAATTATCTTTAAAATTGGATTAATATCAATTATATTATTCAGAATATATTGTATAGATTCAAAATCATTTAATTTTAATTTGATTGCAAAAATATAGCTAAGCATATATTTATTTTTATCAATATTATATATTTCAACTAAGCTAATCAAACTATTACTATCTTTTCTAGGTGCTAAATTACTCAAATTTGAAAATGTCTCCAAAGAAATTCCAAAAGAACTTGAAAGATGAATATATAATTCATCTAATCTTTTTTTTCTTATCTTATCAATTTTATGAAGTTCATTTAGAATGATAAGATCATCATATTTATTATTCATTACGTATAAATCAAATAGTCTCCCCACCACTGCTTCAGAGTACTTTTTAGGGGGATTATTTTTAAGAAACTCTTCATACAATGGTATAGATAGAAGAGAAGATACTCTTTCTGTTTTTAGAGCCTCTTCATAGAAATATAAATCTTCTTTTCCTAATAAAATTATTGGAGTTAGATAAATTAAGAAAATTAGATGAACCAAATATTTATACTTTTTTTTATAATATTTAATTTTATTATTTTTCATGGAATTATATTATTAATAAAATCTTTTTTTTCAACACTGTGAGATATCTTACAATAAGATGGTTTGTGATCCTCTAAAAAAATATCTGTTTTCTTTTCAGGACACTCCTGTGTTGCTAATTGTCCACTTGCTTTACAGGTCACCAAAGAAATAGAATGCTTTGAAAATTTAAAACTTTCTTCTGATAACAATTTTTTCTCTTGAAAACTTTTTGCAATTTTTCCCCAAAGTGGAGCTGCAAGTTCTGCTCCCATTCCAATTTTTCCCATTCCATAGGATGGATCGTCATATCCAATCCAAATCGCCATTGATAATCCTGGTTTTACACCTACGAACCATGCATCAATATGATCATTTGTAGTACCTGTCTTACCTGCAAGATCCCCTTTGTACCCAGTCCCACGAATCCCAGAAGCATTAGCACTACCTCTCATCAAACTAACCATTATTTCTGCAGCTTCCGGGGAAATTACTCTTCGATCTCTAGGCATTTTAAGATTAAACTCATCCCTATCATCCGAACTATAAATTTTCTTTCCATCAGATGCATAGATTGCTTTTACTAAATAAGGTCTATGAATCATACCATCATTGGCAAAATTTGAAAAAGCAGATGCCATTTCTAATGGTGATATTTCCAAAGATCCCAATGAAATGGATAGATCTTTTCTAAATCGTTTTCTCTTTTCTTCTGGATCATAAAAAAAGTACATTGAATAATATTTTTCTAATACGTTTAATCCTAACGTATCCGCAATTTGAACAGCTATAGTATTTTTTGATTTAGCCAGGGCATCTCTAATACTGATTTCTCCCTCATATATCTGACCGAAATTATCAGGTGACCATTCAATATTTCCTTTTGCATTCCTAAATACCAATGGTGTATCAAGCATCTTCATCGATGGGTAGACTGCGCCTGTATCCACTCCTGCTGAATAGAGAATTGGCTTTATCGCACTTCCTGTCTGACGCCTCATCTGGACTGCCCTATTAAATTGATCTTCAGTATGAAATCCCTCAGCTCCACCATGCATAAATATAATTGCTCCAGTGAGAGGATCCAAACCTATTATGGCAACTTGCACATCACTTTCGGGATCACTTTTTGAATTTGTCTCTTTTAACTTTGTTTTTTTAATTTTTTTAAGTGTTTTTAATTCTAAAAGATGGGCAGATGTTTCTTCAGGAACAATCTCTTGTGCTTTCTTGGATAATGTAGTTTCTACTTTATACCCACCCACATCATAAATATTTATGTCAGGATCAATAGACTTTAGAACTTGTCTTACATGTTCAGTTACATAAGGTGCGGAATCGTACCTTGCTCCAAATACTGTTTGAAAAGATGGTTCCTTGAGTGCAGAAAAAAATGGTTCTATTTTAGATATAAATTCATCTGATATAACTTTTCTTGATATTAGCATGTTAGTTATATTTCGAACTCTCTTCTTTGCTAAATCTTTATTTTTAAAAGGTGAATATTTATGTGGTGCAGATGCTAATGAAGCTAATAAAATCATTTCCATTGGATCTTTGAGGTCTTTTACTTTTTTATTAAAATAATAGAGAGATGCATTTTCTATTCCGAATGCTCCATGCCCTAAGTAAACTTGGTTTAAATATGCTTCTAAGATTTGGTCTTTATCCATTTTAGATTCTAGTGCAATTGCAACCATTGCTTCTCTGTATTTTCTGGAAATACTCTTTCTCCTATCTTTTAGTAAAATTCTTGAAAGTTGTTGAGTGATTGTGGAAGCACCTTGAGAATATTTCATAGTAATCATATTTTTAATTCCAGCCCTGACCAAAGCAATATAATCAATGCCTCCATGATCATAAAAACCCCTATCCTCAACATTTAGAATTATTTCCTTCATTAAGATGGGATATTCAGAAAGTTTAGTACTACCTATTTTTTTTTGATAAATTTCTGCTATTTTTTCTCCATCTCTATCCAATATTAAGGATGGTTTATTTTTATTCAATTCTTGGAGTAGTTCATCCAGTTTTGATTCCGTCTCTCTATATGTTTCTAAAATTGGTATTCCAAGTGATACGAATAGAAAAAATAATAAAAATAAAAAAGCAAATAACCACTTACTTTGAAAAAAAGGAGGTAAATAATAAAATATAGTATCAGTTTCTTCTCTTGTGGTACGAGAAGGATTTGATTCTGGATTTAAGATGCGAGGTGGTATTTTTACTTTGTTTACCTCAATAAATGGTTTTTTTTGATTTCCTTCATTTGGAATTTCTGAAAATATATTTGGCTTTTTAGGAGTTTTATTTGGTGGAGATTCCATATCCAATTGAATACTTTCATTTTCAAAAGGATTAAGATCGGGTTTAGACTCAACTTTATGAACTACTTGGTGTTTGCACTTATAACAAGTAATTTTATAAACACCTGGAATTTCTGGAATCTTAGATACCTTAGACCTACTCCCACAATTAGGACAGGTAAAAGAACCTCCCCCTGTTAAATATATTGAAGATTCTTCCAAGAACTAACCTAAAAGCCGGGTTTTCTCTTTTCTAAAAATGCAGAAAGACCCTCTTTTGATTCAGATCCACCAAACAACCCTGCAAACGCTAGTTTTTCCGATCTAAAACCTTCAATAGAATCTAAGGAATTCCCATTTTTAATGACCCTCTTTGCTTCTCGTATGGCAATAGGTCCCCTAGAGAGAATAGACTTTGAAACTGAATAAGTTTCATCCAATAAAGTTTCAGATGTAGTAATACGATTGATTAATTTTACCCGAAAAGCATCTTCCGCTGAAATCATATCCCCTGTCAGAATCAATTCCATAGCTAAACCAGATCCCAGCAACTTAGTGAGCCTTTGTGTCCCCCCAAACCCAGGAATCAAACCTAAGGATACTTCCGGTAGACCAAATTTTGAAGCACTACTAGCAATTCGAATATCACATGCCAATGCCAATTCCATCCCACCCCCCAAAGCAAATCCATTGATTGCAGCAATGGATATCAAAGAAGAGTGGTCTATCCTATTCATTGTTGCCTGTCCAATGGAAGAAAACTCCTCAGCTTCTTTGTTTCCAAATTCTTTCATGGAAGCAATATCAGCCCCAGCTACAAAGGCTTTTTTCCCAGCACCCGTGAGTATGAGAATCCGATTGAGAGGGTTTTTTTCTAATTCTGAAACACAAGAATCAAGTTCTTGTAGTATTTTAAGATTGAGCGCATTGAGAGCATCTGGACGATTGATAGTCACAAGTGTGGCACCCTGAAAAGGCACTTCCACACAGAGAAATTGATAATTCATAAACTCTCCTAAGGGTTTTTCTGGATTATGTCAACTTTTTAGGAAAACCACTATCCTGTAAAATAAAATACTTTTCTTGTTTTTGAGGTTTTTTTAAAATAATCTAGAATGAGTATAAACTATAATTAGATGTTCTTTCAAATTGTTCTTCTTTACTTTTTACCAAGAAGAATCGATCTGATAATACATTGGATTTGCAATTGTTTAACGTAAAGATGGAGTTTTCTTTCTGTTATTAGCATTTTACAAGAGATTTAAAAATATATTTTTATACCAGAGGAACATTTGAAGATAAATTTAAAACGAATTGACTCGGGGTTTCATTTTGAGGCGTCAAACGAAACCAATAACAAGGTTTATATAGATGCATCTGAATCAATTGGAGGTGGACAAAAAGGTGCACGCCCAATGGAACTACTTATCATGGGTTTAGGATCTTGCAGTGGAATCGATATAATTATAATCCTAAAAAAACAAAAGCAAACAATCACTGATTTTTTTATAAATTTAGAAGCGGAAAGAGATAGTGGCAAAGAAGCAAATTTATTCACTAAAATTCATATTCATTTTGATATATACGGAGAAATAGAGAAAGAAAAGCTTGAAACAGCTATCAGCTTGTCTTTAGAAAAGTACTGTAGTGTTGCCAAAACCTTAGAAAAAACAGCAGTGATCACAAATAGCTATTCAATCAATGGAAATAAATTATGACAAACAAATTAATTCAACCCTCTGTACTCAAGTACAATAAAGAAGCCATTGTTCTAATGGAGGGAGAGAAAAATCCTGGGTTTATTTATATAGTAAAATCAGGTTCACTTAGAATAGAATCTAAGATTAAATTTAAGAATAAAGATATGAATTTTTATTCTGATGGAGATGTTTTTGGATTTGTATCTGCCATACTAAAACAACCTCATTCTCATAACCTAGTCACAGTATCTGAATGTGAAATTTTTAAGCTCACTGTAGGACAATTTTTAATATTCATACGCCAAAGATCAGATACTTTTCTAAAATTTCTTTCCTACTACACAGAGAAGCTCCGAATCCTTTTGGATGAAAATAAAAATATCACTAAAATTGGATTTACAGAGCCTTCTCCCGAACAACTCATTTTAAATGCAAAGATTTTTAAAGATTTGGGAATGGACAACAAAGCATGTTATTCCTTAGTAAAGTATATAGAAAAGGATTTTTCAATAAAAAAGAGACCTGAAAAAATGGAACTTGCAAAAAATTTATTGAATGAGTACAATCCTGACTATGAAATACCGAAAATAAAAGAAGCAAATAACAATTGTATTATTTGTGAAGATGGACAAATTATTTTTGTTCAAAATGAACCTGAGGATTTTATGTATCTCATTGAGGATGGATCTATAGTTATATCTAAGCTAAAGGATAACATGGAAGTGATGGTTGATACGATTCCTAAAGGTGAAATTTTTGGTGAAATGGCAATTCTAAACAAAAAGTCAAGAATTGCTTCTGCTTGTGCTAAAGGTAGAACATTTTTAAGAAAGTATACCATGTCTGATCTATTGACTGAAACAGGTGATGAAGTTTTAATCAAAATTTTTTATATCCTTGCAAAGAGATTTAACCAAGCAAATCAAAGAATTTTCATTCAAAAAGTTGATGATCAGAATGTTAAATTCTATTTGCAAATCTATTTGCTATTATTTGATAAAATAAAACCTGGAATGTTAAAAAAAGAAGAACTTTCCATTGATTACACGCTTAATCAAATCGGGAACATGGTAGGTGTGCAAGCAATAGAAAAAGATAAAATATCAGAATTGCTCAAAGATAAAAGTATAAAATTTACTGATTCCTCAATTATCATTGCAAATGTGGATGATTTTGAAAATAAAATTGGTATTATGAAAAACCGACTAAATAAACTAATTAAAGAAATGCTTATTTAATAATGAGTGCGACTCTTGAAACAAAAGTTATATCTAATGAGGGGAAATTATCTGATTATATATATCAAAAATCTAGTTATTTAGGAAAATTTTCAGAACTTATTCGATTTATAGTCAACCTAGCAAATAGTAAACAAAAAAATACTTCCAATCTATCTGTATCAGATAGCCAATCACTCTATTACTTATCTCTAGATCAATTGGCTATTGAGATAAAAAATACGAAAAGCCTTACAGAAAGCTTAAAAAAAAACAAGCGGTAGATGATGTATTTAGAGAAATCTTGGATATCTCTCACGGTGGGCAACATAAGGTTGGGTATTTATATCCAATATTATTTATTGATAATGGGAAGCTTGCCTGTAAGATAAATATATTTTCAGCCCTAGAAGAAAAAACTCATATCCAACCCTATAGGAATAAATCATTTAATTTTTCAATACCTGTTATAGACATGCTTTTCTCAGGAAAAATTAGAAGTGTAAAGCGTATAAAGGAAGCAGAAACTCCAGAAAATATAGTTATGACAGTATTAAAAAATAAGGATTTATCATATAATCCTTTAGGAATCTCCTTTGAGCATGACATTGAATCTTTTTTGAGAAAAGCATATATCCCATATGAATATATACCCATAAAAGATTTTGTGCAAGATGTAATTGCTTATGGTTTAAAAGTAGATCAGTTAGATGAAATTAATCCAGATTATCATATTGTAAAAGAAGAAGTTGAACTTGATGAAATGGGAAAAATCCGTAAATACCCAGAGGTCTTTTTTCATTACTGGGGTCATTTAAAAGCTATCAATAAAATTTTATCAGAAGAATTACATAAAATAGCAAAAGATTCAAAACTATTAGACCTAGATGCAAGTATCACAGATTATAAAAATAAATATATAAAAGGACTTGATTCAGATCCTTTTAAAGAATTAGATAGAGTAGAAGATTTAATTCAGATCATTGATAGATACCCCATTCAATCTTCATTTAGTGAAGGGATTAAAAATCTAATCCATTCTACTCAAGAGGGATCTAAATACTTAAGAATATTCAAGGAAAAAATTTTTACTATTTATGAAGACGGGAAAAAGAATCTAATTGAATCAAGTTTAGTAAAATTTGGAACTCGAATAAGTAATACATCAAGAGACAAGAAAATAGTCCAAACAATTCGAATCAACCAAATTCCTGAGATGGTATCTTTTAAGGAACCAACAATGGCAAAAGAGTTTCAAACAAAAATTCTAAATTACATCCACAAAAACCTTGGTGTTTACGAAGAGATTGATACAGAGGGAAAAAAAATTTACTATGTTCTTGATCCTGCATTTTATTCTTCTATTTTATTAAACCATGGCAAACTTGCATCTAATGGGGAATCGTCTAAAAAACTTTATGAGATTGTAAAGAAAATTCATACAATCATGTTAGCTAAAAATATAAAGTTAAAAGTGGACTCAAGAATTCATTACTTGGAACTACAGACTATTCGTGAAGGACTATCTGAACTTGAATTAGGTTTTAGACGGGAAAAAGTAAAGGAAGAAAAAAAATCAAAGTTTAATATGGGGATAGCAATTTTTACCTTTTTCTTCTCTTTAATGCTATTCCTTGGACTACTAAAGTTATTAAATAATCCTTTTATTCTAATGCTAGGAATCCCTGTAAGTGGATTTCTAGCCTACTCTTTTGGTAAATTATTTAATAAAGAAGTTAAAAAGAATAAGAACGATTCCTTTGAAAATAAATTACCTGAAAAAAAAGCAAAAGATAAAACATTAGGCCCATATTTTGAATTAGCAGAAAGCATTGTATTTCCAAATAGTTTCAAAACAATTGAAGAAAGAATAATTACCCGAAAAAAATTAAGAAAAATTTTAAATGATACATACCCTTCCTTAAAAAATAAATCTTATGACACATTTAAGGATATGAGTGATGAGAAAGCACTTGGCCTGCTAGAAACAACTATCACTGAAAATTCTGTCACTATCGAAGTACCAAGTGAGTTTGTACCTAAGAATGAGGCTAATTTATTTTTTTTCTCAAAAACAGATCTAAGATCTCCCCTATTAAAGAAAAAAATAATCGATCACTTAAACCAAGAATCTTCAAAAAATAAAAAATTAGAGAAATACTATTCTTTTTTAATCGTAGAAATCAACAATGAAGTAAACTCTATTTAAATCCTTTTCTTACTCTACCCCTCATAAAAATAATTAAAACCCCAACTATTTAGTATAATAAAATATATTTTCAAACCGATATATTTAAAAGAAATACTTTTTCTATAAAATTTTGTTCTTTTGAATGGTAGGTATTAAGGCTTGATACAAACAAAGGATTTTAATTCTGAGATACTAACAAATCAATCTTTAACCGAAAAGACACTTTCTATCCCTGATAGAATGTTAAACTATTTAAAAGATAGACAAAAAAAGTTTTTAAATAAAACAGAAGAAAATTATCTTTCATTAGAAGAACTTAGTAATTTAATTCGTAAAGATCCTAATTTTCCTGATTATTTAAAAAAAAGAATAGTTCTCAATTATGCACTCAAAGACCTATTCACACAAAATTCTGAAACCCAAACAAATAAAGCATTCCTATCTCCAGTCATTTATATAGAAGCCAATAAAATTTTTTGTAAAATATACGTTATGGCTCCACTTGAATCCAATTCCCAAGAGGAAGAGAATTTTAAGAATAGATGCTTCCAGCAATCAAAAGATGCAATTAATCTTTTAGTTTCAAAGAAGATAATTTCCTCAAAAAGTTTAAATGGTAAAAATTATCTTTATAGCCTAATCAGAGAAAATAGAATAGATGATAAATATTATTACCCTTATGAGCATTGTTTAGAGGAGGAATTAAGAAGTTTATCCAAAAGGGCATTCACTCCTTACCAATATTTATCTATTGATTCATTTATTAAAGATGTAATATCTTTTGGTAAAAATAATAAAAAACTAATAGAAATTTCTCCAGATTATCATATATGTAGTACAGATATTTATCTAAATGATGAAGGAACTATTGATCGAGAGCCTGAAATTTACTACCATTTCTTTAGCCAATTGAGTTCTCTTGAAAAGGTTTTAAAAAATGATTTTTATCTTTTAACAAACTCTTTTGGCATGAGAATGATTTCCCAAGAAATTGAGATCTATACCTCTAAATACAACCAAGAAATCTCAAAGAATCCAGAATTAGAACTTTCTCGTGCATTACATCTTACAGATATCATTTCATCATTTCCCTCTGAATCTATATTGCCTGAAAAAGAAAAAAAGTTTATAAGATCATTACGTATTTCCGCTGATATATTAAAAAAAATTACTAAATTACTTCCAATTTACTCTCAAAAGAGATATGAAATTTTATTAAATTCCTGTATAAATAGATTTAAAAATGATATTGTTTATCACTCCTCTGAAAAAAAAGTCTTATTTACGGTATTCTTAAAAGATATAATTTCATTTGCCTACCCAACTTCAGAAACTCAAAAATTTACAATTGAAAAAGAGCTTCGAAAAATTGTACTCCAAGAATTTGGTTGTTATGAAGTTTTATGTGAAAATGATGAAAAGCTTTTATATTTAGTAGATCCAGGTTACATACACAGAGTCATTGTATCTCTTTGTATAGATGGAAAAGCTAATGAGAGTTTGAGAACTCAGTATTTTATTGCTTCCAATATATATAAACAATTACTATCCAAGAAAAAACCAATCAACTTTAAAATAAATTCAGATGAACTAAAAGAAATTGAAGAAAAACTTCCCTCGCTTGAAAAACAAATAATTAAACTTAACAATAGAAGAGTTACTATTAATTTTCTTTTTTCATTGTATACTTTTTTTATAATTCTTTCTAGTTTTAGTTATTTATTATTTTTAAAGTTTTTTTATCTTTTACCAGCTCGTGAATTATTATTTCTCCCACTTGGAATAATCTTATCAAAATCTATACATATTTTATTCTCCCTAAAACCTAAGAGGTGAATTTTAGATTCGCAGAGCTTATTAAAAAATATATTGACTTTTCAAATAAACCTATTTTAAATAAAATTTAAATTCCAAGGGGAGAGCATAACTATGAAAAGTGGTGTAAAAATAAAAAAAAGCTTAGCTTTTATGTCAATATTCTATATTCTTGCAGGTACGCTTCATTTTGTTATACCTGACTTCTATATGAAAATAATGCCTGATTATATACCTTATCATAGAGAAATGATTTATTTAAGTGGCCTTGCTGAAATAATATTAGGTTTTGGTTTGCTTACACACAACTTAAGGAGATTATCTGCTTGGGGAATAATAGCTTTGTTAGTAGCAGTATTTCCTGCAAATGTATATGCATATACCAACGATGGATTAGACTTAGGGGTACCTAAATGGGCTTTGCTCTTAAGACTTCCACTCCAAGGTATTTTAGTCTATTGGGCATATATATATGCCAAGAAAGACTCCGCTCCCTATCACTTCCCCCCTCTAGACAGATAGCCTTATAGATAGTAATTTGTAACTTATTCCAATAAGGTTCGTATGACTATTGATGCTGCAAAGCAACCAAATAAGTTCGGCATATAAGATATAGTACCTATAGTAGATTTTTTTCCCTGCACAGGCTCTTCTAAAGTAAGAGACTCTTTAGGGGGAATCTCTGTAGAAAAAACAGTTTGGATTCCATTGAATATGCCAACTTTATGAAGTTTTTTTCTAACATAATATGCTAGCCTGCAATTTTTAGTCTTAGATATATCTGCAATTTGTATCTGTGTTGGATCTAATCTACCACCAGCTCCAAAAGAAACAACAATTGGAATTTTTTTGCAATACGTTGTTTCAATCAATATACATTTAGATGTCAATGTATCTATGCAATCTAAAACAAAATCAAAAGTATTAGTTTCAAAAATTTCATTAAAATCTTGCTTATATTTTAAATACCTTTGAATTCTGTGGACTTCAAGATTAGGATTTATAGATAGGAGTCGATCTTGTAAGACAATTGTTTTTTCATAATTTAAATTAGATCTAAGTGAGTGTAATTGCCGATTTAAATTAGAAAGTACAACTATATCACCATCTATAATTGTCAACTTGCCAATGCCACCTCTACAAAGCATTTCAGCAGCACAAGATCCAATTCCCCCTAATCCAAAAATAGCAACATGTGAATTACGTAGTACATTCAATTTTTCATTGCTTACTAGCAATTCTGTTCTTGATAAAAAATCAAAATTCATACTTCTTTTTTCTCTGAACTATAAATCAGTATACAAAAAATTTGGTGTATATAGAACGTTGGTTCATTAAAAATTCTTCTTGGGTTATATTTCTCAATTTACAAATAAAATTTGTTAGTATATCTATTGTTTCATTGGAATCATCAGTTTCTATTAAAAAAGCATTTAGAGGCAATAAACAAATTAATTCTTGAAGATGCTTCTCCCATAACAAAGAAACACCAAAAGATAGAAAGATTCCATTAGACATAAGTTGATTAGCTAGTTTAATGCTATTCCTAAATCCATGTACAATCCAAGGCATTTTAGGGTTTAGCTTTTTCTTTAATTCTAGTAAAATAGAATATGATTTTACACAGTGAATGATAAGTGGTTTTTTAATTTCCTCTGCAAGATCTGCTTGGAGTATAAAGCTATTTTTTTGTAGCTCAAAGGCAGGAGATTTCAATGGATCAAACCCAACTTCACCTATCGCTAAAAAATTTGGATGGTTAGAATAGGTTCTCATTTTATTTAAATTTTCATAGACCATTTCTTTGACTAGATACCATGGGTGCATTCCAAGTGAAAAAAAAGAATTCCCATTTACCATCTGCATTTGTGAATTTACATCGTAGGATTGGATGCAAAACACCGATCCCTCACTGTTTTCTGAGGGATGATGGACATGAAGATTAAAATATTGAAATGAATCTAAGCATATAGAATCCATTCCTATGCAGATTCGTCATAGTATGCTTTGTTGATATACTCCTGAAATCTTGTGGATACAGTTTCTGATAACTCATCATATTTTAGAACTGCATTTTTTCCAGAAATTCTGCAGATGACTCCCTCGATTGTATAATCATTTTCTTCTAATCTAAATATAGTTGTTACTTTTTCTCCCTGGTAAAGGGCAACTCCAGATTGGATTGTGAGTCCACCCATTCCTAAATCTACAATTGTGCAATCTATATTCTTAGGTTTTTGGTTGTTATGGATAAAGTAAATTCCAGGAATATTCGTTCGGATTCTTCCTTTTTTACGCCTTTGCTTACCATTTATCGCAGAAGTAATATGAAACCCTTTATTAATAGCCAAATCAGTTCTCCCACGCTAAAGTTTATCGAATTGATAAGAATACAATTGAAATAAAAAAACGCACAAATGCATCCTAAATATGAATTAATTTTATGATACTCAATATTCGAATTAGTCAAGAAAGTTTTTATGTACTACTCTTTTTTTTGAAAGTAGTAATTATGAAACTTGTTAAGAGACAAAATAAAGTAAATATTCTGAAATTTTACCTCTCCGAGTAAACCATATCTTCGCCTAACTCAGTTAGAGTGGGGCCAATAGGGTTCCTTTCTTCAATCAATCCATTCCCCACTAGAATATGCCATGCATCTCTCACTTGCGATTTCTCAGAGGGACTGAGTTTTGCAATTTCTTGCATTAAAAGCTTTTTTTCTAAAGTCCCCCCTGCCCTAATATTGTACTCCTTAAATGTCTTTAATATTTTATCTAATACTTCCATTGATTTTTTCATCCTCTTTCAATACTATTCTTGAACTCATTTGATAATTACCCTTTTTTCTCAGTGACCAAGATTTGCTTGCATTTTTTTGAAGGGTTCAGAAAACTGTATATACCCCTATGGGTATAAAGGATACTACCAATGGAAACTGAAAACACTATGCCTGCTAGTTTTGAAGATTTACTCTTAACTCATGATAAACCAATTCTTGTAGATTTTTGGGCTGAGTGGTGCCCTCCTTGTAAGATGATGAACCCCATACTAAAGCAATTAGCAGGTGAATGGAAAGATAAAATTACAGTTATAAAAGTTAATATAGATGAAAAGCCTTATCTAGCATCAAGATATGGTATAGCTAGTATCCCTACATTAATACTATTTTCTAAAGGAAAAGAAGCTAAAAGAAGTATTGGAGCAATGAGTTTTCAAAATCTCAAAAATACTTATAGTAATTTTATTTAAATACTCATCAATTTAGAAATTGCTTTCACTATACCGTCCACACTTAAAAAGTACATAGGTATCTCATCCCATATTACCTCACATGTTGTTGACGACCAATATTGGGGTGGATCCGGATTTAACCATATTGAACTTTTATAGAAGTTAACCAAGTTCTTAAGTGTAGAGTGACCTGTTATCTTAAGTTTAGCTTCAGAAATAGAATTATAACTATAAATACTTCCATGGGATCCAAATAATTCATACGGATTCATAGACGCATCGCCTACAAAAATAACCTTTGTATCTGGAGAGATTTTTTTAAAAAGTTTTTCTAATGAAACACTTTTATCAAAAATAGAATCGTTATAAACTCTATCATAAATTATATTATGAAAGTAATAATAATGGAACTCTTTAAAGTGATTGAGCTGATGAGCCGCTGAGAATAATTTACTAACACTTTGTGAGTGAGGTGTCATACTCCCACCCACATCCATTAAGAGCATTAGTTTTAATTTATTTTTTCTGGAAGAGTGAAAAACCAATTCAATATCACCAGCATTTTCACATGTTTTTTTTATTGTATCTTCTAATTGAAATTCTTTTCGACCCTCTTTACGTAGGTCTTTTAACTTTTTTAATGCTATTTTCAATTGTCTTATGTTTAAAGATTCATCTGTTCGATACTCTTTGTAATTTCGATCTCCAACTATTTGCTTAGCAATACCTTCTCCCCCCTCACCTCCTACACGGAGTCCATTTTGATTGTAGCCCTTATTCCCAAAAGCTGAAGTACCTCCCGTTCCGACCCAATGATTCCCTTTGTCATGCCTTTCTTTTTGTTCTTCTAGTCTTTTACGCAATTCATTAAAGATTTCATCTATAGGCAAATTCATTGCATTCTTTTTTCTATCATCTGTAAGGTTATTTTCAATTGCTTTGCTCAACCATTCGGTCAATTTCTCATTGAACTCCATATTTCCAATTTTATTATCCCCGAATGTTTCTGCAAAAACTAAGTCATATTCATCATAATACTTAATATCTTTTATTAGACAGCTTCTTGCGATTGAATAAAACTTCTTTAATGTTAATGGGGATTGGTTCTCCGAATGAAAACTAACAGCTTTGATTAAATCTAATAGTTCTGTGGTGGAAACAGGGATTTTTTTTGATTTTAATCTATAGAAAAAATTTTGGAACATTAATTTACCGTAAACCTTCCAAAATGATTTTTTAAATCTTCTTCACTTTTTATCAATGCTCCTAAAAATGGTATTTTTTCCATTGGTTTTAAAACAGCACCTTGCGATAAAAGTACAGATAACCAATCAATCAATTCACTTGTAGAAGGCTTTTTCTTTAGATTATCCATTTTACGTATTTTATAAAATGTTTTAACAGTATTTTCTAGTATAGATTCTTCTAAACCTGGAAAATGAACATTGATAATTTCTTTTAATAAGTCATAAGAAGGAAATTCAATATAGTGAAAAATACATCTTCGCAAAAAAGCATCTGGAAGTTCTTTTTCGTTGTTTGATGTAATAATAAAAAAAGGTCTTTTTTTAGCTTTGATCAACCTAGATGTTTCATGTACAACAAATTCCATTTGATCTAGCTCTAACAATAGATCATTTGGGAATTCTATATCTGCTTTATCTATTTCATCAATCAATACTATGGAATTTTCATCTCTAGAAAATGCTTCGCCAAGTGCTCCCAATTTAATATAATTTTCTATGTTATGAACTTTTTGATTCATTTGTAGGTCGGTAAATCTAGAATCATTTAGCCTAGAAACTGCATCGTAAAAATAAAGTCCATCTTTAGCCAAACTTGTTGATTTTATATGCCATTTGTATATATTTTGCTTTCTAGACTTAGAGAGAAATTCAGCAAGTAAAGTTTTTCCAGTTCCAGGTTCACCCCTAACTAACAATGGTCTCTGAGTGATTTCTGCAGTTAAAATTGCCTCTTTTAAAGCAGGAGATATTACATATTGAAAAATTGTATTATTATCTGAATCCATAGTTCATAGTAGCAATAAGCATATAAAATATTCAAGTTACATTTATATGAATTCTAAATTTACTTTTAAAAAAATAATATTCTTATTTTTTGTAACATAAAAATATAGGTATATGGATATAATCCCAAGAAAACGAACGATCTTACTTTTTGTGTCTATACTTTTTTTAGGATATATTGTTATTTTTAAATCTTTTTTTCTACAGAAAGAATATTGGAAAAATCTTCTATTTAATAAAACAGAAGAAATAATAGGATATAAAATCAATTATACTAGCGACCAAATTTCATTATTTCCATACCCTTTCGTTCTTTTAGAAAATCTAAATATCAATAATAAAACAGAAAATTTTTCACTTTCAATCCATTCAAATCGTACTACAGTATATTTTTCATGGGCTAATATTTTACTTAATAAATGGAAAATTGATAAATTTGAATTCGAAGATAGTAAAATTGAAGTATCTATTACCACCAATAAAGATTCTCATGATACCTCTACTCTAAATTTACCAGAAAAGATTAAAAATTTACAAATAAGTAGTACATCTTTAAAAAACGTTTTTATAAAATTTATCATAAATTCAAAAGAAGATACAGTTTTGATAAATAGTTTTATTTTTAATCATAGCTCTCTGATTAAAAATAAATTAGAATTTAATATAGATTATTTAGGTGGAAATACTGTTGCAGACTTCACAGTTGGAATTGATAATTCATATAAATCTATAGATGATATTCAGTTTTCTGGAACTGCTAATATTAAAAATTTTCCTATAAAAATCTTTCAACCTTTTTACAAAATCTTAGCAAACTCTAATTTTTATAATTCCAATGCATCTGGAGAATTAATATTTAATAAAGGGGTAAATAGTGAAATTGAAGTATCAACTAAACTAAATATTGCTAATCTGAATTTTATAAATTTATCATTTTTACCTCCTAATATTGAAATCAATTCAACAATGACTTATTTCCCCAAAAAAAATAGATTAACTTTTATTAAAACTTATATCAAGCAGGGGAATATTTTACATGCAAATTTTTCAGGAGAATTATCTTTTAATTCTATTATTTATTTACAATTAGATATCAATTCTGATTATTTTGAATTAGAAAAATCTTTACAATATATTTTATCTTTTACCAAAATTAATTCTAATAACAATTCAAATTCTAAATTTGAAAGTGATATTAAGCTTCAATGCAAAAAAGTATCTTACAAAGATTATAATTTTGGAGAATTAAAAGCTTCTATTAGAATTGATGACAAGATCGTACTACTAAATATAGAAAAAGCAACTCTCCATGATAGCTTAATTAGCGGAGATGGAATTATCGACTCTACAAATAGTACTACTTATGATTTAACATTTAGAATAGAAAATTTAGAGTTACCACTGTTAATTCAAAAGTATACCGATAAAAAATTTATTTCTGGAAAATTAGATATCGACTTTCATTTACATTCCATTGGAAATGACTATTCTGAAATCGAAAAAAATTTAAAAATTAGAGGCTTTGCAAATATTAAAGATGGAAAATTATTTGGATACGCTAATTTTTTAAAACCTATTTTTGCATTAGGAAAGTTAGTAAATTTCTTAGGACCAAAAGGTGAAAATAGTGAATTCAAATCAATCCAAACTCATTTTTATATAGAAAATAAAATTATTGATATACCAGATTTTAAAATGGTTGGTGTTGGTATTGATGCAGCAGGTAAAGGAAAAATAAGTTTTGACTCTTCAATAGATCTTAGATTATCAGTTGGTTTTGGTGGATTAGCAGGAAAGGCATTGTCTGTCCCTATAATTTATAAAGGTTTATTAAATAAAAATGATGCTTTTATTGATCCTTTGTGGCTAGGTTCTGTTTATCTTGGGATCACTCTGGCTGGACCAGTAGGAGTTACAGCAGGAGGTATTGCAGGATCAATAGCAACTGAATACATTCACAATGGTATTAATACAATAAAAGATTTTTTTACTTTTACAAACAAAGAATTGTCACAGGAGAAAAAAGAAAAATGAATAATAAGATTAAATTAGCATTCATTGGTGGAACAGGACTTTATGATTTAGATGGAATGGAGAAAATTGATGAAATTTACCCTGATACACCATGGGGAAAACCTTCTGATAAAATATTAATAGGAAAATTTAAAGACAAAGGAATTGCTTTTCTTCCAAGACATGGGAAAGGCCATTTTTTATCCCCCTCTGAAATACCAAATGCAGCTAATATTTGTGCATTAAAAAATATTGGAGTAGAAGAAATAGTTTCTTTTAGTGCAGTAGGTAGCTTAAGAGAAAAAATAGCCCCAATGGATTTTGTACTACCAAATCAAATAATTGACAGAACTAAAGGGATAAGGGAATCTACTTTTTTTAAAAATGGAATTGTAGCGCATGCTCCATTTGGGGATCCTTTTTCAAAGTTCCTAGCAAAAAAAATCAAAGATGCAGCAAAAGAAATAAATTTGAAACTTCATATTGACAAAACATTAATTTGTATGGAAGGACCTCTTTTTTCCACCAGAGCAGAATCTAAAATGTATAGGGAATTAGGGGGAGATATTATAAATATGAGTGTACTACCTGAAGCTAAACTAGCCAGAGAAGCAGAGATTCAATACCAAATGGTTTGTATGTCAACCGATTATGATTCATGGAAAGATCATGAAGAAGGTGTAACTGTAGAAATGGTCATTGAATATCTTCATAAAAATTCAGAAACTGCCAAAAAACTTATTTCTCAATTGGTACCTATGCTTGGGAATAGCGAAGATAAGTCTTTATTGGGCACTGCAAAGTACTCCATTATAACTTCTCCAGAAAAGAGAAATCCAAAAGAACTTGAGAAAATAAAATCTCTTTTGGGGTATGACTTCTGATTGGAAAACTTAGACCAAATAAAATTAGATGCTCTCTCTTGCAAAAAGTGCAAGTTACATACAACGAGAAATCAGGTTGTATTCGGGGAGGGCAATCCTAATGCAGAATTATTCTTTATAGGAGAGGCTCCAGGAAAACAGGAGGATCTCTCAGGGAGGCCTTTTGTGGGGAAAGCAGGAGAACTACTTACAAGAATCATCGAAAAAGCCATGGGATTCTCTCGACAAGACGTTTACATAGCAAATATAAATAAATGTAGACCCACAATAGATTTGAAATTTGAAAAGGATAGACCTCCCGATAAAGAAGAGATTGATGCATGCAGTCCATATTTACTTCAACAAATTGATTTAATCAAACCCAAAGTTATTGTTACATTAGGAAATCCTTCAACACGATTTTTATTAAAAACTACTGAGGGTATTACAACATTACGTGGAAAATGGGCTCTCTTTAATTTCATACCTGTTATGCCCACATATCATCCAAGTTTTATTCTTAGAAATGGAGGTTTAGGAAGTAATCTCCAAAAGGAAATGTGGTCAGATATGTTACAAGTTCTAAACAAATTAGGTAGGAAGCCAATTGTAAATATTAAATGGAAGGATTAATATAAATAAAAATATTACTTGTTACATCCTTGAAAAAATAAAATTATAAAATAATATTTGTATTTTAATTTTATTTTTTTAAAAAATATACTAAGTTTCCTTTTTTAATATTTATAGACTGAGGATATCTAAATAAAGCAATATTATCTTCCTTTTTATAAAACTCAAGCTTCATTTGTAGTTCACCATATATATCATAATAGTAAGCATTCTTTAGAAAAGAAATATCCGTATTTGGTTTAACTAAAAATGTATTACTATTTTCTTCAATAGATGCTGGGGTAATCGCATAAACTCTCTCTTTCTCCGAATTTAAAATTACAGTTTCTCTCTTTAATAAATCATTATAGTAATTCTCTGCCCTAACCCACTTGGTATTTTTTCCAAATAATGGTAAGATAGCATACATTCTTATGTTAATTGTATCTTTATTAATAAAACTAACTTTCACATCAAACCACTTATTATTGTAAGAATCAAATATTTCTCCTTTATAAGAATTTGTTTCGTACTTCAGATTTTTTATAATATTGTACCCCAATAGCATAACTGCTTCATTTTTCTCACAATTTCCACAGCCCCTAATTTTATTATTGTTATTTATTAGAGGGAGGTCTACTCCTATCACTTTACCATAATATACATCATTGACATCTATAAATTCATACATATTTTCTAATTTATCTTTTTCGTAAATACTCTCACTTTTTAGATCCTTCCAAGTTCCTGTGAGAGTAAACTCTTGTTTTTTCTGCCCGCAAAAGAGAAAAACTTGCACAATAATTATTAGTATATAAACTTTCAAAAATTACTCTCCTTTGTGAAAATGAATCAATGCTATATATGATTTGGTTGTTTTCTAAATAAACCATCTACTTAGAATTTTGCAATTCATATCTAAAAAATCCTTGAGAATGATTAGAATAATTCTAACGTAGGTAAAAAAGGAGCAAATATGGAACACAAATTACCCGAACTACCCTACGCTAAAGATGCACTGGCTCCCACTATCTCAGCCGAAACTTTAGAGTATCACTATGGCAAACATCACAATACCTATGTAGTTAATTTAAATAAATTAATACCCGGAACCGAATTTGAAAACTTAAGCCTTGAAGAAATTGTCAAGAAGTCTTCCGGTGGAATATTTAACAATGCAGCTCAAGTATGGAATCACACATTTTACTGGCATTGCCTATCACCCAAAGGTGGTGGGGAACCCTCAGGAGCATTGGCGGATGCAATCAATAAATCTTTTGGATCTTTTGCAAGTTTTAAAGAAAAATTTTCTGCTACAGCTATTGGTACTTTTGGCTCTGGATGGGGATGGCTGGTTAAAAATAATGATGGATCATTAGCACTTGAAAGCACAAGCAATGCAGGAACTCCCCTAAAAGATGGAAAACAAGCATTGTTGACATGTGATGTATGGGAACATGCGTACTACATTGACTATAGAAACGCACGACCAAATTATGTAGAAGCATTTTGGAAGCTTGTTAACTGGGATTTCGTATCTCAAAACTTTAAATAAATTATTAAACATTGTGCTTTGTGAAACTTTTCCACAAAGCACAAATAAAAAATCCTTACTATTTTTAGTGCGTTCTTTCCTTATCTTAAAAATCCAACCCAAAGTTAAATTTACAAATTAAACTATTTTAAAAATATTAGATCAAAGATTATAATTATGGAAACTGTTTTAATAGTAGATGATAATGATAGATATGCTAATAACTTAGAAACCTATTTGGACAATAGAAACATTCCTTCTGAAAGAGCAATCACCGCATCACAAGGTTATGAAATGTTTTTATCATCTCAATATACAACAATAATTAGCGACATTACGATGGAAACTCAAACATCGGGATTGGTATTTATCAGAAAGATTTTTAAAAAAGGTTTTAAAGGAAAAATCATAATTGCAACCACAGGGTTTGATGTATGGGGAGTTATGTTTTTAGGGAAATACTTATTACCTTACTTCGGTGGTGTGGGATGGATGATACCTAAGGTACCTTTGAAAAAAGGAGAAGTTTTATTTTATCCTACTATTTTAACAAAAAGCATAGATCCTTTTGACTCTCCCTAAAAAAAAAAGGATTGATCCAGGAATTATAACATCCCTGGAATCAGATTAATTTTATCGAATCGAGTATAAAACTTTTTTCATTCCGATTCTTTCTCTATTGATTTCAATTCTATTTTTGTAGTAGTAAGCTCTCTCGGGTTTGTACTGCGCTAAAATATCATAGAGATCCATTTCAAAGGAAAGCATCATATCAGGAACATCTTTTAACTTTTCAGCTTTGACCCGTGAGATATCCACTGCAATGTGTCTCGAATTGATAGTGTCAGGATCAATGGTATCAATGATATTATAAAAATTAGATTTAGTAATAGTTCCACCAACTGAGGATTTTTTTCCTCTGTCTTTTGTAATTTTAACAATCTGAGTGGTCACTCTCATAACTTCTGGATCATCGGGATGGGAGTCCATGGAAGCAGAGAGATCCGATCTAGCTGCTGTGATATTATCTAGCTCCAAAAATGCCTTCGAATCTGCTATTTCTAAGATATTTCTATAACCAGTGATAGTCTCTAAATTTATGGACTTTTTTAGTTTCATATAGCTTGCCGGAGGTATTAAATTCTTAAGTGTACTTATAAAATTTCGCAACGAATATTCTGACTCTATCATAGGAGCTGAAATCCCATCTACACCAATTGAGTAGCAGTATCTAATATCTGTCCGAGCCTCTGGTCCACCTATTTTAACAGTCACGGGAACAATATCTTTCCCAATAATTGCAAGTAAGCGTAACTCATCATGATCCATATCCTCAGTCTCAGTCCCACCCTTTAAACCAGAAAATGCAGATGTTTTAACTAGCTCTGAGAGATCTTTACGAATTTTAAATAAAAGTGATTCAACCTGTGTGTTCATAAACATAATATCGACAGGTTTAAAAATTCAATTAGAACGAATTGAAAGCCTGGCTTACCTTTGTTCCAGATTCTCATGCCTTCTTTCCAGCTCTACACTTTTTCCTATTCTTAAGACAGTGCACTTTTTAAAAATTTGGGCAAATAATTGTATTAATTTTAGTTGACAAATACAGAGCATGACGTTTATGGATTTTGTATGCCATCTTTTGATAATGAATTTGATGATGAATTTGATGACGATGAAGATTCCAATGAAGAAGATGGGATGATCCTTGCCTGTGAAGATTGTGACTACAGATGGAAAATAGGTGGTGAAGATGATGAAGACTTTGATGACTATGATTCAGGTACAAACATCTGTCCCATGTGTGGATCTTCAAACGTTTTAGAAATTTAAATTAAATTTATACATAGTTTTGGGGCTGTTCCACTTCAAATTACATAGGTTTCTTTTTAAAATTTTCCTTTTTGCAACAGGTATACTTTTTTGTTCTCAACTGGTTTCAGAGGACAAATTCCCCCCTTTAGTGTTTTTTGAAAAATCAGATTATAGCTCTGCCAATTTAAGTTCTAAACAATACCTTAAATCTGATCCTAACAACCCTATATCTCTTAGAATATTTTTTCTAACAGAACCATCCCTAAGTTCCTTACAAGCATCACTCAATTCCATTGAGCTCCAGCCCGAATCCAACGAAATGGTTGGGCTCTACAACATTGCAATGGAAAAAGCAATGGTAGCAAATAACACAGAGTACGGGTTAAAATGGGGAGAAAAAATTTACGAAACATGGAAAGATCGAGAAAATTCTCATAAGTCAATCTATTTTTATGCTTACTTTCTCAGTACAACTGACCAGTCTATAAAATTAGGAGAAGTTTTGAATTGGTTACGTTTAAATACTAAAAGTAAATCTATAAAAAGAAAATTGGATCTTCTTTCCGGAGGACACTAATCATTTTTTTTCCAAACCTCAGTTTGTGATTTTATAGACAAAAAAATGGTTTTTTTCTTGCAATTATACGATTTTTCAGATTCTCTTATGGAATGGAATTGGAAGCAAAGCTTGAAATACCTGCAATTATAGGCAAACAAAATCAACTCAATCATCTATTGATCAAATTAAAAACTCCTCCTGCCGTTGCCAATGAGCAACGACAACCTCTTGTCATAGGCTTAGCTATTGACAAGAGCTGGTCTATGAAGGGTGAAAAAATAGAATCTGTTATTGATGCTGCATCCGCCCTAGTCAATTGGCTCACCAGAAATGATTACATTTGTATTGTTGCATACTCCGCCGATGTCCAAGTAGTACAGCCTTTAATCCAATTAAAGGATAAAATTTCTGTCATTGATAAGATAAGGGCTATTATGGTTGGAACATCCACAAACTTAAGCGGAGGTTGGCTCCAGGCACTTAGGCTTGTGGAGTCTTCCAATGTTCCCAACTCCTATAAACGTGTAATACTTCTCACTGATGGGCAAGCTACTTTAGGAGTAAAAGACCAAGAACAATTCAATGCAATTTCCTCCAGTCATTTCTCCAGAGGAATAAGTACCACAACAATTGGATTTGGAAATGATTTCAATGAAAGCTCTTTAAAAGATATAGCATCCACTGGTGGTGGAAATTTTTATTTTGTAAATAGTCCCGAAGAAGCATCTGGTATTTTTTTCCGAGAGTTTGGGGATGTGGGATCCCTTTATGGACAGGCTGTAGAAGTAAAGCTTCAATTTCCCGATGGAGTAAGAGTTATGGAATTGTACAATGACTATCCTGCAGAAATTAGTGATAATGGTACTACTGTAGTACAAATGGGAGATATACGGGCAGATGATGTAAGAAATCTAGTACTATCTTTAGAAATCAATCCAGCTAAAAATCTTCCTCTCGATAATTTAATTGATGTCCAATTATCTTTTTATAATCTTTTTGAAAAAATGAGATTAGAGACTGTTTTAGCATCCATCTCCACGAGGTCTAGTGAGAACAGTGTTGCAGCAGACCAAGAGGTAATTGTTGAAAGGCTAATTTATTCATCTGCAAAAACAATCATGAGAGCCGCAAAGCTTCTCCAAGAAAAAGAAGTAGATATGGCTAAGAACATAGTCAATTATGCAATTGAGCGCCTAGAGGAAAAAATAAATCTTTCTCCTGAAGTTTTAAATTCAGTTCTCGTACGATTAAAATTCATGTCCAATAAACTCAAAGAAAATGCTTTCACTGCAAGTAAGCACTTTTTAGCAGCGGGAACTGATATTTTCAATAGATCCGAAATCATTGATACTGGTGGTATTGAAACACATGACCAAATATTTGAGCATCCTACTTATGGTGATATTGATTTATACAAGTGTCCAGATTTAAAGTCTATCGTACAAAACCAAATGAAAGACGGCTTTAAATATGTTATTTTTGATCTCAAAGAGACTAAGTTTATTGATTCATCAGGCATTGGTGCACTTATACAAATAGCTGGCTGGTTGCGCCGACGAGGAGGAGAGTTAGTTGTTTGCAATATTTCAGAATCTGTAAAACGTGTTTTTGAAGTTACACGCCTTGAAAATCACATTAGGGTTGCATCTGATAACACACAATCCTTTGAAATAATTGAATCTATCTTACAGGCATCAAAAAAATAGAAAAAACAGTATTTTAATTTTCTAATTTATAAAGTTTAATTTTTCTATATAAATTTCGTTCTGATATTCCCAATACTTCTGATGTTTTTTTTCTATTACCTTCAAAGTATATGAGATTTGCTCTTAAGATTTCTTTTTCATATTCTTCTAATTTTATACCGTGCATTACAGGTATATCTTGTCTTACAATAGGTTTTGCCTTGTATATTTCTGGAATATTTTTTAGATCTAAAGTTCTTCCTTTTCCAAATAGAATCATGGATTCCAAAAGTGATTTTAATTCGGTCAAATTTCCTTCCCAAGTTCTAGAATATAAAAATTCAACAAAACCATCAGATATCTGGGGAATTTTTTTCCTAAATTTCTTACATATTTCACCCAAAAATATTTCTACATAGTATGGTATATCATCTTTTCTATCTCTTAATACAGGTATGCTCAATTGGATTGCACTAATTTTTTTATATAGATCTTCTCTAAATTCTCCTTTATTAACTTTTTCTTTTATCGATGGATGGGATGTAAAATAAAGCCTTTTTACCTTGAAAGAACATTCGTTAAAAATAAGTTCTCTTTTTTCTAAGGTTCTCAATAAAACCAGTTGGCCTTCTGGATCTAAATTATCTATGTATGAGAAATGAAAGATATTAACTTTATGAGTTACAATTTTAGATAAAATATTTAAACTTGATTTCCACTCCTGACAATCTACTTTTTCAATTGCACTATCTTCTGTAATATGCTGAAGTAACCAATGTTTTCCAACACCATTTTCTCCAATGATAAGAACATCTAAATTTGTTTTGGATAACTTTTTTGCCTTTTCCAATAACTCTAAATAATTCTTTGATAAACTCATGTTTTTATTTTAATTAGCTTTGTTTATCTGAAATCGTACTACGTCATATTATACAATGCAGTGAAGAATTCTATTCTAAAAAGTCCTTCACTGCAATAAACGAAAGATTTCGTTTCTATATAACTATCTTTATTTTTTCACCATGGATTGTAGTTCACGAACTCTATTCTCTTTGTCAGCACTATTGTACGCCTTTTTAGAGAACTGAGTAAATTTATATGGTTTGGTTTTGTATTCTTCTGTGAAAGGGATGATCATTTCTTTGTCAGGCTCTGTAGTCTTTGCAGCTAACATCTTTTTTAACCCCTCTTCTCCCTGCTCATGCCAAGATGGATCAATTGCAAGGTTTACTCTATGACCCCTCACATCCGTTAAAATATATGGACCATCATATCCTTTGTCATTTAAAATTTTTCCAAAGAAAAGTAACTCCACTTCTTGGGTTCCACTTTTTAGGGATCCATCAAAGGTAGCAAAAGAAATAAAATTACCATCTGCAGCTTCTTTTAAATTTGCTTCTATATGATAAGTTCCTGGTTTAATCACACTGATTGTTGCATGTACTACAAGGGAACCTTCCACAATGGTTTCACGAAAAACATTTCCAGCTTCCGCGGGCTTTCCAGGAGAAGAAAAAAAGCTAGATGTAAGAGTTGCTTTTTTTCCCTGTCCATACTGTATATCTGCTTCTAAGAGCATTTGACCCCAGTCCTGCTTCATAGGTCTCCATTTGAAAGTATATATATTATCTTTAGCTGTTTCATCTCCATCTCTTCCATCATCATTGTAATCAGGGCTTACTGTAGAGGTTTTTATTCCATCAAACTCTTTGAAAACTCTTGCACTGTCAATTTTGATAGGAACAGGTGTATTTGCTTTATCCCTACATTCTAACTTGATAAACATTTCTGCACTAGGACCAATCACTGCCCATGTTTTTGGTTGGAGATGACATTTGTACCCATTGTCTTCTTTAGAGGTTGGAGTATCCACCATTACGATTGGAGATTCCTGAACAAAAAAAGGTTCTATCAAATCATAGTTATAATTGGAAAGAGGTCTGGAATTAGGAGGATATTGAGACCATTCTCGATATTGTTCCAATAAGAATTCAGGTGTAACTCCCACTTTGGAACCATCCGCGCCCTCATCTGAAATGGATGTCCCATCCCCAATTTGACCTTCCCCTTTTGTAGGATCTGATGTTTCACTCATAATATCCTTTGAATTTCCAGATTTATCTGCATCTGAAGATTTCCCCTTCATAAAATATATGATTCCTATGATTAAAACAACCACTACCGCTCCAATGATCAGAAATCTTGTTGTAGAATTATTATTATCTGCCATCTAAAATCCACCCTCCAATTGTATTTTTAATTTTTCGATAGATACGAAAGGAGGATCTTTTTTTTAAAATTGCAAGAACGAATTCATAAACCTAGAATTTTTTTTATTAAATTTTTTCACGTCTCACACAATAGACTAAAAGAATTTTCACAAAGAAACGAATACAGGCTTGGTATTATAAAAAATCTTATTAGGTAATTTTCTTCTTGAAAATTTACAAGTCTGGTATATGTCTTTTTATTTAGAAAGGAAAGATTTAGTCTTTATGAAAACCAATATTATCTGGGATTTTTTGAACAAGTATGAACCTTAAAATCAGTAAGGAATGAATCTACCTATCAAAAACAATTGAAATGCTAAACAGGAGAAAAATATGAAAAATAAAACGAGTTTATTGGCTCTTATACTTATGGTGTTTTTAAGTGGAGCAATCTATTCAGAAAATATAACAATATTTGTACATGGAAAGTCATCTAATAACTTTTGCAATCCCGATGACACCAAGGATTTGGTTGTAGGTTCTACTACTAATTATTGGGGAACTATGGCAAATACTGTTTCAGGAAAGAAATTTTTTGTTGGGTATGATGGGACATCAGATCCCCGAACATATGGTTCTTGCAGAGCACAGACTGTACTATCATCTGTTTTGGCTACTCGTTGCAAAGGTGTGGACACATGTAAAGTTATATGTCACAGTGCAGGTTGTTATGCTTCTGAGTTTTGGTTATCCAGCTTAGGATCAGCTACTGCTTCTTCACTTGGATATAAAATATCTGGTGTAACTGCCCTAGCTGCTGCATCAGGTGGTTCTGAATTGGCTTCTGCATTGAATGCAATATCCTTTGGATATGCTGGAACTGCGATGGACCAAGCTCTCAGAGTTACAAATGCAAGGTCTTCTTTCAACCATAATCTCACTGGGGGACTCAGTATAGCCCATGTACCTGGATACAAAGGATTGATTGGAGCCTCTGCAATTCTACCTGGCGAGGATGATTTTGCTGTAGCGTACCACTCTACTTGCGGAATGAGCGAAGCTGCTGGCTTTAGTAAGTGCCAAAGCTCAATCACGCAATATGACGGTATATGGCCCTTTGGCGGAAACAAAACATACGTGCAGTACACAGGTCACACAAGGGCTCCTTCTGTTCCAGTGGCAGGATTGTATAAAAATCACAGTGAACTTTGTGATGATGGTTGGAGATAAAAAATGAAACAATTTCTATCAATTGCTTTAGCAATTCTTTTTTCAGTAAGTTTGAGCGCGGGGACAATCACAATCTTTGTCCATGGTAAATCCGGTAAAAATCATTGTGGTACGTCAACCACTGATGTAAATTCTTACTGGGAAGCTAACCACAATTCTGTGAGTGGAACTAAGTATTTTGTTGGATATGATGGCACCTCAGATCCCCGAACCTATGGATCCTGTAGAGCACAAACAAATCTTAGTACAGTTCTTTCGGCAAGATGCAAAGGTGCAGATACATGTAAAATTGTTTGCCACAGTGCAGGTTGTTATGCCACAGAGTATTGGCTTTCCAATCTCGGTGGAACAGCTTCCTCTAAAGGGTATAAGATCAACGGTGTAACTGCATTGGCTGCTGCTTCTGGAGGCTCTGAATTGGCTTCTGCCTTGAATGGTCTCACATTTGGATTTGCTGGAAATGCAATGGACAAAGCGTTGATTGTTTCTACAGCAAGATCATCCTTCAATCACAATAACACTGGTGGTATTACCGTTGCCCATGTTCCAGGATATAAAGGAATGATAGGAGCATCTTTGATTCTTCCAGGGGAAGATGACTATGCTGTTGCATACCATTCTTCTTGTGGATACAGTCAGGCTGCTGGGGTTTCTAAATGCCAAAGCTCACTCACTCAGAGTGAAGGTATTTGGCCTTTTAACTCCAATAAAACCTATTCGCAGTATTCAGGACATGTAAGAGCTCCTTCCGTACCAGCTGCAGGCCTCTATGAAAACCATAGTGAAGTTTGCAACGATGGTTGGAGATAGTATTTTTTAAAAAAATTTAGCCTTCTACTCATACCTAAGAAGTACTTTTTAACTTCTTAGGGTGTTTCTTCAAATACAGTAGTAAATCTGAAACAACTCAATTGATTTTGCAATACGACTGCTATTTTTAATTTTTCTAACTTCTATTTCGTGATCTTCTTTTAATTTAACTATTTCATTTTTAGTCCGATTCAGTGCTGACTTTCCTTCGGCTTTTCCATCCCAACTAAACTTTGCCTCTTGGCGATCTAGTTTTTCCTTTAGCATTCGCAAAGATTTCTGCATAGATAATTCTAGTTTAAAAACTTCCTTTTCAAATAAGGAATTTGTTTTTTTTTCTAAATCTAATTTGAACTTTTCTGAATCTTTTTCACATTTATGAAAACTATTCACTAATCCCATTTCAAGAATTGGAAAGGCAAGATAAGATGAGGATGCACCTGTCCCTGAAATTCTTAGCTCTATAGGAATCTCATTTACTTGTAGAACATTTTGGTTGAATGGAGTATATTCATAATAAAAAATTTCTGATCTACTCATTGAAAATGAAAAATCTACCAAAAAGACAAAATATATTTTATCTTTAAAGCTTTTAGATCTAATTATTTTATACCCATACCCCAATTTATGATTTGCAAAATAATGGATAGCACTCTCTATCAGTGGATGGCCAAAAGCCAAAAACTCAAGAGAGTCATCCTGAAGGGCAGTTTCGGAATCAAAAGTACCAAGCTTTTCTTTGGTCTCATAATTTATTTTATAAATCTTGTGATTCAATTGAGTAAGGGAATATTTACTTTCTTCAGGAAAGTAATTTTGAAACTGAGTAATAAAATCTTCTAAGTGGGAATTGTCAAACTGCCTCTCACTGAGGGTGTGATTGTAGTAATCTTGGAGATTAAAATCAATTAGCTTTGGAGTGACCAAAGCATCTAGCCGCTTGAAACCCTGCTCGGCAACCTTAATTCGCAAGTCTAACTCTTCTTCAATTTCTCGTTTTGTTTTGGAACCAGAAATAAATTTCATAAAGGTTGAATTGAAATCAATTTCCGCTTCAATATTACCCAAAAGAGAATCAGAAACTCCAATAGACTCTTCAAACAATCGAATTTTATGATTCAATACCTCTAAAATTCTCTCTGCCACAGTATCTTTGCTTGCAAAGTTAAAAATATATACATCCTTTTTTTGTCCAAAACGATGTATCCTACCAATTCTCTGTTCTATTTTTAAAGGACTCCAAGGTAGATCATAGTTAAAAAGGATATTAGCAAATTGTAAATTTCTACCCTCTCCGCCTGCTTCCGTACAGATTAATATTTCAGCATTCTCTTTAAAATCTTTGATTGCATTTTCTTTTTGATCCATGGTGAGAGATCCATGGAATAGAGAGACTTTAAAATCTCCTTCTAGGATTGAAAATAAATATTCTTGGGTAGAACGAAACTGGGTAAATATAATAAATTTTTCATTTCCTAGTCTGGTTAATTTCTGGAGAGTTTCTTTTAATTTTATTGATTTGGAATCTTCTACTATTACCTTTCCAAGATGAATCAATCGATTGAGAGTTAAGATTTCCTGTTTGGTATTTGCAAAATCTTTCCAAGCAGATTCCTCCATTCCAGAGACAAACTCTTCGATATTTTCTGTTTCTTCCTGGTCCCATTCCCCTGCATCATTTGGAGATAAATAAATCCGCTGGAGACGATTTTCTAATAAAAATTTTCGTTTGGTCAAAGCGGTTATCAAGGCAAAAACAGAAGAGTCTAATAATTTTTGAAATACAACCATTACAAAACCAATAGCTTTATTTTTAGTCTGTAGGGCTAAATTGTACTCTCGCCTAACATATTCAGTGGTTTCTTCATAAAATTGTTTCTCTTGTTCTGAGAGCTCAATCATTACCGTCTTTGCAAATCTTTTTGTAAATCCACCAATTTCTACTTTCCTTCTACGGAGAAGAACTTTGCTGATTTTTTCTTTTAAGTCTGTTTTGGTTCCGACAATGTAATCATTTACAAACGCATGGTATGTACCTAAGAGATTAGGATCTACTAGGTGGGTAAGATAGTACAACTCTTCTAGTTTTCCCCGAAAGGGAGTTGCCGTGAGTAGCAATAAACATTCCGTTCGTTTTGATATTTTCTCAGCAAAAACATAAGACCTTGTAATTTTTGAATAATCTCTTCTCAGTCTATGAGCTTCATCAAAGATTACAATATCCCATTTTCTACTTAGAATTTCCTCTGTATAAGACGGATTTTTTATAAAATCTATGGATGTGATAATTCTGTTAAAATGACTCCAATTGGAATCTGAATTTGAGAGGAAGTTTCCTCGTTTGATGATTTTGAAATCTTCATTGAATTTATTTTTTAATTCCCCCTGCCATTGCACCATGAGAGGAGAGGGTGTTACAATGAGGACAGTTTTAAACTCTTTTCGAAACATGAGTTCTTTCATGATCAGAGCTGCTTCAATTGTTTTCCCTAAGCCTACTTCATCTGCTAAAATAAATCTAGGTTTTAGACTATTGACAACAATGAATGTAGACTCTATTTGGTGTGGCAATAAACGGGTTCTTGAATTGGAGAGAGAGGATAACTTATCAAAAATATGAGTATATTTTAGCTCCAATGCAGAAAGAGAAAGGGATAGCTCACCTGGAATTAGTTCCTCATTTCGGAGAGCTTTTAGGTCAAAGGGAAGATATACAATTCGATCGCTATCACGGGAGAGTGTTTTGATAACATCTCCTTTCAGAAATGATATTTTTAGCTTATCTTCCTCGGCCCCAATGATAGTTCCAATTCCCAAATCCTTATCTGTACGTAAGTATACAGATTTACCCTTTTGGTTGATTTCTTTTGCAATTGAAAAATCCAAAGTAAACTGCATTGCAATCAAACCCCTCTCCGATTTCCCCAAAGAAGCTTGTGCAGCTGCAGAGACAATCGAGCATTTGGTAGATTTGATTCCTTAACAAGTTCAGCCAATTCTATAGGATCCATTTCATTTTGAACCGGTGAAAATAATAAACATATATTGCCTAAATTCCATTTGCTTACCATGTACATAGCTTTATTATAATCTGCAATATCTCTGACAACAAATTTTATTTCATCTAGAGAATTTTTTCTCTCTACTAAATACTGAAAATTTTCCCTAAACATAAACTCTTCCATTCCAGAACCTGGAAGTTTATAGTCTAATGTGAAAACTGCATATGGAATTTCTCTAATATCCTCTTTTCCATTGGTCTCTATTCGTACATGCCTAAATATTCCATGCACTCTTTCTTCATAAATTTTCTTACTGAGCTCCACAGAATACTGTTGATTTTTTCCCTCTAATGGCTCTCCGCCTGTAAGAATAATCTGTGAGGGATTTTTACTGAGACTTGTAACTTTATTTAGTATATCCGTGATACTCATTTTATCTCCAACTTTATGACTAAGAGAATATTCAGTATCACACCATAATTTTTTATCCGCAGTTTTCCCGCACCGTAGACTACAACCTGAAAATCTTATGAATACAGTTGGGATACCCTGTGAACATCCTTCACCGGACAATGAATAAAATATTTCTGTTACTAAGGTTTCCAATGAGTTCCAACAACTTTTTTTTATTTATAAATCATTCTAACACAATAATGATTTATTATCCTTTTATCATTATCGGTAAACCATTTGAAATCTGAACAGACTGGGGATATATATAGAGGAGCTACACTAAAAAGAATATTTTATCTCAAAAAAAAGACTTAAGTTTTTTAGGTTTGGATAAGTGAAAATATAAGTACTCAGGTAGTATGGTAAAACTAATTCAGGCTGAATCCTGTCGTCCTTATTTTTATACAGGATGTCGTACGCTCCCTCTCTTTTATGAATAGAACGTGGTATTGGCTTGTATGTTTTTATTAAATAACGATCTAAACAAGACTCTCATCCTTTATTTTAGCTCTTTTGAATTGAGATATCTAATAAAGTCACCAAATAGGGAAGCTTACCTTCCATTGATGATTGCTTCCACCATAGATTTTTCCATATTCAACTTTTCTGCGATAGTATCTGTAGACCATGAGTAATTTTCATAAAGATTTAAAACTGTTGCCTTTTTTTTCTTACTCATCTCTAGCATAGCTTCTCTTTCTCTTGAACTAGGTACTGCCCTTGGGGGAGGTTGTATGACGGTTTGTCTGGGAACTGGATTTGGTCGGGATTGGTTCTCTACAAATCCTTCCACATGATTTAAAAAATCGCTTAATTTTCGGAACTTGTCATCTGCTTCTTGTAGTAATCCTTCTAATCCTTCTCTCATCTCTTCTGAATCAGCTTTTAATGACTCAATTCTTTTCTGCATGGTTGCAACCTGTTTATGTTTAGTAGACAAGTCCATCATCAAATGTTCAACTTTGTCAAACTTTGCTTCCACACTTTTTAAATCCATACTTCGTGATTCAATAGCAGTGGCTTTTTCGGCAATAGTGAAGATATGCTCGGATATCTCAGCCTCTTTTGATTCCACACGATCCAACTCTTTCTCCAAAGAACCCAATCGTTCAGAGATTTGGTCTCCCATTCTATTTGTACTTTGGAGAGCTGTTGAGATTTCATAGATTTTAGAAGACGCCGCTTTCACTTCACTGATTTTAGATTCTAACTCTTCTTGCATACGTGTCATATCTACTAACTTATTATCTATAGATGTTATGGTACTAATTTTGTCGTGTAATTCTACCGTTCTCTTGTTGATGATCTCGCAAACATTTGTAGCACGGTTTAATTCATTTTCTATCTGCTCGATACGAATCTTCTGTGTTTCTAACATTCTGATTTCTGTATCCATTTCACGCTTGGCAGACTTCAATTGGTCTAGACCTCTTGAATACTCTTGGAGATTGTGCCCTTCTTCTCTGAGCTTTTCCATGAGAGTGTTGAGAGTTTGGACTGTCCCTTCTGATTCTCTGATTACTTTATCTGTATTACGAATTGTTTCTGAAAATAGCTCTATTTCTCTCATTTTTTCAGAAACTTTTTCCATAGTGTACTTTAACTTGCTCTCTTCTCTGGAGAAGTCTTCCACAAGTGAGCCCTTCATTCTGGATACTTTTTCAATCTCACTTTCAATTGTGATGTGTATCTTCGAGAGCTCTTCTCTGGACTTCTGGAACTCTTCCCTATTAGTATCCATAAAATCTTTGTTAGCTTTTTCCATTTCTCGGAATGATCTTTGCATTTGGGAATTAAAATTAGCTATTTGTCTTTCGCTATCGTCTTTAGAATTTTTTAAATTACCTTCTAGGTTTTGTTTTACCTCAGATACATAAGTAGCAATTCGCGTCTCCAGTTGATCCAATTGTAATTGTCCTTTGTCCAGTAGTACGGTGAGTTGTCTGGAAATTCGGTCATCTATAGTGCTCTTTAACTTATCGATTTTTTCTTCTTGTTTTTCTAATAAATTCAATCCTGCTTTTTGAATGTCTTCTAGCAATTCTTCGGATTCATACCTAACTTTTTCTAATTTACCCTGAAGATCTCTATAGAGTCTCTCACCATAATCAGAGAGCAAGGATTCTTGTTTCTCATAGAGATTCATCCCCGCTTTTTGTAGTCGGGCTAAAATAATTTCTGACTCATCTTGGGATTTTTTTAATTTGCTCTGTACTTCTTCTGCTAGGGAATCAATTTCACTTCGTAAGGTTTCATCTGCTTTTTTAATCATGGTGTCGAGTAGATTCCTACCATTGTTGTACTCTGAGCGTATTTCGTCAGACAAATCTTTCCCCTCTACGTGGATATCTTTAAGTCTAGATACCAATGAATCGACATCCTTGTTGGTTCTAGATTTAATCCTTTCCAACTCGGAATTCCAACCTTCGGCTAAAAATTCTATCTTTTGGTCTACGCGATTCTTTTCTCCATCTAGTTCCCCGGACAGACGATCTACTTCTTTTTCAACTTGGTATATAATATCTTTGGATGTCTCCATAAGCGCATTTTTTAAATCATAAAAATGATCATCCACATTCTTAATCTTGTCAGACGATTCACGGGAGAGTTCTTTTATTTTCAGGTCTATTGTGGATAGTTCATCTAAAAATTCACTTTTCTTTCGCCCGTGCAGAGTTAACATTGATTCCTCAAGCTCTTCTCTAAGTCCGTTAAATTTTTCCCGGGTTATATTTTCAGAATAGGTTACGGCTTTGGAGAGGTCATTTTCAAAATTATGCAGATTTTTTAAAATAGATTCCTTGATTGTATCTGCTTCTTGGTAAAAGGAATTACTGGTATTTTTGAATTCATTTTCATAACGACTCACTTCTTTGATGAGATCGGTTCTCTTCATTTCTGCTGTTTTTATAATACGATTTTCTGATTCTATAAATCGTTCGTGAAAATTATTGATATTGCTCAATACAGTTTCTGCCTGGCGGCGGGCTTCTGTGAGTATCTCATCTCTTCGTGTCATGATTTCTAGACTCATGCTTTCCACATCTGTTCGCATGAGATCTATCTCCATCTTCACACCACTTAAAAATGCCTCTTTGTTCTGAGACAATTGGTCAAAGATTGATTCAAATTTTTCTTGGAACTTTTTCTCAAATGATACGAGTCTTGCATGAACTGATTCCCCTACGCTCTCTGCCTTTTCTTCTAGCCTAGAATCCAATCTTTCAATTCGATCCGATATTGAGTCTGTGGTATCTTTGTATCTTGTAAGACGAACTTCTAAACTCTTTTCCCCGTCTCGAACAAAATTAGTGAAATCTTCCAATCGATTGTTGGCAAGTTCCACTCGTTCAATTGTCTCTGTGATGATTGATTCTACTTCTTCGGATAGCCTTTGCTTATAATTATCAGCTAAATCCTTTAGTGTTTCATCTACTTTATCAGATTTCACTTCTAAAAGTGATTCCAACTCAACTATTTTTGAGGCTAGAGATTCAAGGATATCTGTAGTACGTGAATTTAATTTTTCATTGAACTGGTGAATGAGTTCTTTTACTTGGTCTCTAATTTGTGTATTTTCGGCGTCTACTTTTTTTAATTCTTCTCTGTGGGATCGGATGATGTCCATTCCTTCCTGGACATACTTTGATTCTTCGCGAATCTCCGATGAAACTTTTACAACATCTTTCAATTCACTCAAAACGTTATCTAAATAGTCTTTGTGAGCCCTAAGATTTTCCATAAGTAAGCTGGTTTCCCCAGCTTGGGCCTGAAGATCGGAAACAAGTTTTTTTGCCTGTTTATTGGTCAACTCTAGATCGATCGTTGCATCTTTTACAGATTGGATCCCTCCCAAGGAAACTTGTTCAATGTCTTCTTGGAGCTTTTGGGAATATTTTTTAAGTTGACCCACACGAAAGCCACTGCCATCTACTTTACGTAGAAACCAAATAACAGATAAGCTAGCCAGAAAAGGAAGAAAAAGTTCTATGCCCATAGTTTAAGTTACCGATAATTTATTATGTCTCATAATAATTGACTTTCTATACATTTAAAGTATAGGAAAAAAATTACAAGTATTTTTTATAGTTTTGAGAATGAAAATTTCAGAACCTTACAGTATCTTTCCAGAAATCTATGATCCGATCATGGAACATATCAATTTCCAGTCTTGGACTAACTTCATTCTTACCTCCATAGAACCTGATTATCCCAAATCTCTTTTGGACATAGGCTGTGGAACAGGTTCTCTCATAAAGGAATTTCCTGACCTAGCCCTAAAAATGGGATTAGACAAATCAAAAAAAATGCTAGAGATAGCAAAATTTAGGTACCCTTATGCAGATTTTTTAGAGGCAGATATGAAGAATTTCGAAGTTTCTGAAAAATTTGATCTAGTTGTTTGTACGCATGATTCTCTAAACTATCTAATTGAACCTTTATCTATGAAATCCCATTTCAACAGTGTCTATAATGTTCTAGAAGATAGGGGGTATTATTTTTTTGATATTTCAAGTGAATACAATCTGAAAAAAAACTTTCATAACCAAACAATCCGTGAGACCTACGGGGATATCTCGATTATTTGGGAAAATGATTATAACAACACCAATAGAGAAATCACATCCACCCTTACCTTTGAAGTTCACACAGTAGATGGGACTAAATACTTTCAAGAAATTCATATCCAAAGATACTATCCTAACGAAGAGATCATTGGAATTGCCGAAGAACAGGGTTTTGAAATTCTACGTATTGGCTCCGATTATAAAAAATGGAAGCTCGATACAAATTGTTCTCTGATAAATTTTTTGGCTGTGAAGAAATAATCTCTATCTATCCAACCCACTCTCCTATAAAATTCTTGACTTAGCCTCTTTCTTACCTTACTTTGAGGTATGAAAAAATATTGGTATTTGAGTTCTAAAATACTTTTTTTAGTTTTCTTATTTATATTCTCCCAATGTGCCTTTACCAATGCAAGAAATAGACCCGTCACAACTTACTTAGATGAAGTTGTAAATATAGATCCAAATTCCACTCCAGAGCGATTACTAGTAGCACCCATTGCCATTCCCGTTGGACTACTCACCTTAACCTCTGATATTTTTATCATTCATCCCGTTTCAAGTCTATATCCAGCAAGTAAAGATGCTATTAAATACATTTGGGTAGATCCAAGCGGAGGTCCTGTACTTCAGGTGTTCTTATTTGTACCCAAATTAGTGTTCACTCCACCATTTATACTATTAGACGCTCTTTTTCGATCTTTATTTGATGTTAGGGGCTAATCTTGAAAACACTATGTAGCCTGCTTATTTTTATTTTTTTCCTTAACAATTGTGCGGGATTTAATAAAAGAAATACTCTCCTTATAGTAGCCGTAGAAGAGAATTTAGTTCCTAATAAACAACCCCAGAGAATTTTACTCGCTCCCGTATATATCCCTATAGGAATTGTGGGAGGTATCCTTGATATTTTCATAATCCATCCTGCAATACAAACTGGATCGGCTTTTGTAGACACAAAAGATTTTCTTTGGAATATTCAATTCAATGGCTACATGACAGAAATGGGAAGCCTACCTATAAGAATCGTAGCATCCCCAGTGGTTTTTACTATTGATTGGCTCATACGCAGTGCATTTGATGTGACACCTTCTGTGGAACGTAAACCCTCACAGGAAATAACCGAAGACCAGATGAATAATTTAATTTCGAAGAGGGATAAAAATGCAATTATTGAATACCTAAACAATTCTTATTCTAAAGCAAAATTTCCCAAGGAAAAAGAAGCACTGAAACGACTTCTCACAGAGTTTTCGTATGACAAGGACAATGATGTTCACATAACTACTGTGAACTATGCCTGTGATAAGAATTTTTCTGAGTATGAAGATTTACTAATCTCTATCCAAACACCAAACTTCAGCCCATCACAGTTAGCCTGCTTTAACAGACGAAGTTCGAGAAAAGCCAGTAAGGCAATTCTAGAGCAAATAAAGAAGACAGAGTTATCTAATGAAGTTTTTGCAAATTATCTCCAAACTCTTTTTTATATAGGAGACAAGGATGATATCCAATCTATAAAAATGAAACTCAAAGAAAAGTAGATTTTACGTAAGCGAGTTCAGTAGTACTGCTAAAGACTAAATTTACTTATTAATTGCAATTCTTCTTTAATTTCAAATCTCTCTGTTACTTTTTTCTTCTCTTTATGGAAAGATAAGAAAAACCTGGACGGTCGTTCCACTCCCTAAACCTCCATGGTGCTATTATGCTCTGTAGTTATCTATAAAACTTACCTTTCAAACTAAAATTATGTATATATTAATCGAGGCTCTCTATTTCGGAATTTACTTTTCCTATAGAGCTTTTAGCATCTCCAAAAAGCATAAATGCATTATCATAACCAAAGAGTTCGTTCTCAATACCTGCATACCCAGCAGCCATACTACGCTTACTAATGATGACTGTTTTTGCTTTGTCTGCATTGAGAATTGGCATTCCATAGATTGGGCTATTCGGATTATTACGCGCCGCTGGATTGACAATATCATTGGCACCAATGATGAGTACGATATCTGTGCTGGGAAACTCAGAATTGATTTCATCCATCTCAATCAATTTGTCATACGGAACTTCTGCTTCCGCCAAAAGAACATTCATGTGACCAGGCATTCTACCAGCGACTGGATGGATTGCAAATCTCACTAAAACACCTCTGGTTTCTAGTTTGTTCATCAACTCCCTCACTACGTGCTGAGCCTGTGCCACTGCCATTCCATAACCGGGAATGATAATAACACTCGAAGCAGAGTCAAAGAGCATAGCTGTTTCTTCCACACCAATTTCTCGAATGCTCATCTTTGGTGCAGAAGAACCATCATCGGTTCCAGCCACCTGACCAAATCCACCGAGTAGTACACTTACCAAGGAACGATTCATTGCCACACACATGATTCTTGTTAATATAATACCTGATGAACCTACCAATGCTCCCGAAATCACAAGAACAGGGTTATTTAAAACAAAACCCGTAGCACATCCCGCCATCCCTGAATAGGAATTGAGCAGGGAAATCACAACTGGCATATCTGCCCCACCAATTGGTATCACGGTTAATACTCCCAAGAGCAGGGAAACACCAATGAGAATGTATAGGAAAATTGTATGCTGCATCGGGGCAACGACTACCATATATCCACTAAGTATTGCAACCAGCAATAAGAGTAAGTTGATGATGTGCTGACCCTTGTACATGATTGCCCTTCCATCAATAGTTCCGCTTAATTTCGCGTAGGCTATATAGGAACCTGTAAAAGTGATGGCTCCAATGAGAATACTTACCACCACACTTGTCAGTATAATAGCGAGCCCTTCCTCGTTTAGATTAAGATGATTTTCATAAAATCTATAATAATAATCAGATACTGCAACAAAAAGGGATGCCAAACCACCTACCCCATTGAATATTGCTACCATTTCTGGCATCGATGTCATAGGGACACGAATTGATGCAAAGGTTCCAACAGCTGAGCCTATGAGAATCCCCACAATAATCTCAGTAAAAGTCAAAACTTTACTATCTACTAGGGTAGCAACTATTGCTATTAACATAGCTATTGCAGAATAAAGATTTCCACTTCGTGCACTAGAAGTGCGACCCATCTGCTTGATTCCAAAAATAAAAAGGAGAGAAGATGCTAGGTAGGCTAATTTTATTAAAATTTCACTGGTTTCCATATTTTATTTCTTCTTCTTAAACATTCGCAGCATTCTATCCGTAACCAAATATCCACCTACGACATTTATGGTAGCTAAAATTAATGCCCCAATGCCCAAGAGTTTCGAGTAGCTTCCCCATGGTTGGTCTGTACCCGAACAAAGTATGGCTCCTACAATCGTGATTCCAGAAATTGCATTTGACCCTGACATTAGGGGTGTATGGAGCGTTGGGGGAACCTTAGAAATCAATTCTATACCCGTATAGGTTGCTAAAAAGAAAACATAAACTAATAACAGAAGATCTGGTATACTCATGGAAACCTCATTTAGGGTAGTACCCAGAATATTTTTCTATAAAATCATGGCAACTACTATGTTATAGCGTTTTAATGATTGAACCCGAATCATGGGATGTCTAACTTTAGAAACTAAGCATCCAAAGAAAAAACGGAGAAATAACCAATGATTGTACTAACTAAAAGAAAACTGACCATACTCGTTAGCATTTTTTTCATATGTGTATTTAACTTTACGATCCAGGCTGAGCCAAACTGCCCACAAGCTTGCGATAAATTCATAACCTGCACAGAAGAGATAAACCAAACCAAAGCAAATGTGCAACAAAAAGCAACTCTAAGCAAAGGCTGCTCGGAGAGTTGTAAAAAGCACCAAGAAAAGATCCTAGAATGTTTTGATAAATCAAACCAGGAAGGAGGAAGCTGTGGGGTATATTCAGCTTGTGTTGCGAAATATGCTCAATTGATGAAAAATACTAAAAAATAGCTATGGTTGATGCAATCCAGAAAACTTTTTTTGAACTCCATGGAAGTGGCATCCCACCCCGAATCTTTCGCTCTCCTGCTAGAATTAATATCATTGGAGAGCATGTTGATTATTTAGGCGGCCTCGTACTTCCAGCCGCCATTCAGTTTTCTACAATCCTTGCGATCCGCCCCAACCAAACCAATAACTATAGGATATTCTCCAAACAATTTGATTCGCTTTTAGAGCTCAAAGACCTAAACCATCTAAAAGCCAACACTTGGGGAAACTATATTTTGGGAGTCTTATCCGAACTAAGCAAAGAAGGATATCTCTATTCTGGGTTTGATCTAGTGGTTGATGGGGATATTCCCCAAGGTGCAGGTTTGAGCTCCTCTGCATCTTTAGAGGTTGGAGTGGGATTTGCCCTCTCAGAAATATTTCATTTGGGAATATCTAGGGAGAAAATTGCCGTGCTAGGACAGAGGGCTGAAAATAATTTTGTGGGTACCAAATGCGGGATCATGGATCAATTTATTATTTCAGTAGGCAAAGAAGACCATTGCATCCTCCTAGATACCGAATCCCTCTCTTACACTTACTCTTCTATCAATGCAGGTAATCATGAATTTTATTTGGTCAATTCGAATGTTAAGCACTCCCTTGAGACTAGTGCCTACAATAGAAGAAGGGAAGAATGTGAGTCTCTCTACCATAAACTCTCAAAAAAAATTACTGGGTACAAAAATCTTTACTCTCTACCCGAAAAAGAAATAAATTTTCTTGATTTCCAATTGACCATAGAAGAGAGTAATCGAGGAAAACATGTTTTTGGTGAAAAGCAAAGAACAAAAGACATCATCCACGCCTTTTCAGAGGGAGATCTAAAAACAGCAGGGACTTTACTAACACAAACTCATCACTCCCTATCTAATCTTTTTGAGGTATCTTGTCCAGAAACAGATTACCTTGTTGACTGCCTTATAGCGGAAGGAGTTTTAGGGGCCAGAATGATCGGTGGTGGCTTTGGAGGTTGTATTATTGTTTTAGATGAAAAAGGTAAAATGAATAAAATTGCCTCTAAAGTGAAAAAAATGTATATGGAAAAATTTTCAATTGATGCAGATTTTTACTCATTTCAAATTTCAGATGGTGTGAGTGAATTAAAATAAAATTAAGGATTTACAATGAATGAGATTGATTTTAACTCCCCCGAATATACCTATGAAGGAACCAATTTAATAATCAAATCTAAAGTTGATTTGCACCCTGCTATGCCAGAGGATGGAATAATTTTAGATATTATCGGGGAGCTAAACTTGTATTCTACCCCTCATTTAAAAAGTATCATGAATAAGCTCATTGAAAATGGTAGAATAAAATTGATTTTAAACACTGATAAACTTAACTATATTGATTCATCTGGCTTAGGTGTCTTTTTAAATATACAATCAAAACTTATAAAACAGGGTGGATATGTTCATATATGTGCCCCTACCACCCAGGTAATGTCTATACTTGAATTAACTAAGCTAAAATCGATGTTAAAGATTTTTCGAACCATAGAGGATTCAATCATTTCAAAATCATAATTTTATAAAATATTTTACAAAAAATTTAATTGAGTACTATTATTTTTACAAATGATTGATTTAGGTTTGAATGGTTAGTACTACAGATAGTTTAATAAAGTTTAGAAGTGCACTTGATTCTAATCAAAATGTTTTTAATCTATTTGATACACTATTAGATATTATATTAGATTTTTGTAATGGACTAACAGGGAATATTTCCCTAACAGATCCATTTGAAAAAGTTTTGATCATCCTTGCCGCAAGGGGATTAGATAAAGAAAAAAAATTAGCTGTAAAACTTCCAATTGGAGTTGGTATTACAGGGAATGCTGCACTTATAAAAAATACAGTTTATGTAAGGGATGTCCTCAAAGATAAAAGATACATAAAACTAGTAGAAAGTGTCCAATCAGAATTGGCTGTTCCAATTCTATATGGAGACGATGTTTTAGGAGTTATTAACATTGAATCCGAAAAAACTGCCCATTTTAGTAGAGAACACATTCAATATCTGGAGACAGTTGCAATTGATCTTTCGAATGCAATAATCCAAAATAAAAATTATAGGGAATACTTTCTAAAAATTCACAAAGATCCTGATACTTTAAACCAGATAATTGGGTATGATCCTAAAATTTTATTTATAAAGTCTAGAGTACGAACTGTTGCTCCCACAGATGCTAGTGTTTTGATTTACGGTGAATCAGGGTCAGGAAAAGAAATGATCGCCCATAGCCTACACTACCATTCTCCTAGAAAGCCAAATCCTTTCATCAGCATGAATTGTGGCGCTCTCAATGAAAATTTATTAGAGTCTGAGCTTTTTGGACATGTAAAAGGAGCTTTTACAGGAGCCGACAGAAATAACATAGGTAGGTTTGAATCTGCAAATGGGGGAACCATCTTTTTAGATGAAGTTTTTGAAATGACCCCATCCCTACAAATTAAGCTCTTACGTGTCCTACAAGAAAGAGAAATAGAAAGGGTTGGAGATTTAAAAAAAATAAAGATAGATGTTCGAGTTGTTTCGGCTACACATAGAGATCTTTCAATTGAGGTTGATAAGGGAAACTTTAGAATGGATTTATTTTTCCGTTTAGGGGTGATTCCAATTAGACTTCCTCCCCTTCGAGAAAGACAGGGAGATATCCCACTTCTAGCCCATCATTTTCT
>Ga0209550_10000265_pt1 | contig 47134 bp, 37 predicted proteins | sample LauGreSuBDMM15SN_2_FD_187567 | JGI IMG/M metagenome (GOLD analysis project Ga0209550, IMG submission 187567) | Freshwater lake microbial communities from Lake Michigan, USA - Su13.BD.MM15.SN (SPAdes) (version 5) | ecosystem: Environmental > Aquatic > Freshwater > Lake | place: Lake Michigan...
GGTTTTGGCCATGGCGCCAGGCGATCCATTTTCGGAATTGGTGTCCAACCCCAACATCCCACCCGAAGTGGCTTTGGCCCTGCGTCAGAAGTTTGGCTTGGATGACCCGCTCATGGTTCGCTATTGGAATTGGCTCACAGCCATGCTTCAAGGCGATTGGGGTTATTCTTTCATCAGCCGGATCAATGTCGAAACGCTCATCATGCAGCGCATTCCCGTCACCTTGCTGGTGATTGGTTCTTCACAGTTGCTAGCTTTGTGCATTGCCATTCCGGTAGGCGTTTATGCGGCAACCCGTCCTTATTCCATATTTGACCAAATTGCCAGTACCTTGGCCTTCATTGGTTTTTCACTGCCAACGTTTTTCACGGGTATTTTGCTCATTCTGTTTTTCAGTATCCATTTAGACTGGTTGCCTTTTGTCTACCGAGCCGATATTCCCGAAACGGGATGGCGCTTTTTTTGGGAACACTTCAAGCAAATGATCATGCCTGTGATGGTCTTGGGCATGTTCCAAGCGGGCGCTTGGACCCGGTATGTGAGGTCTGCTGTGTTGGACGTGATTCGTTTGGATTACGTCACCACAGCGCGCTCTAAAGGCTTGTCAGAAAAAGTGGTCATCACAAAGCATGTGCTGCGCAACGCTTTGATTCCAGTGGTGACTTTGGTGGCGCTGCAAATGCCCGCCATCTTTGGTGGCGCCATTGTCACGGAGCAAATTTTCCGGGTCCCTGGCATTGGCTCTCTCATCATCAGCTCTATGTTGGCCAACGACACGCCGGTTGTCATGGCCGTCACGTTTGTGTTTTCCACGTTGGTGATCGCGTGCAATCTTTTGGCAGATATTTTGTATGGCTGGCTCGACCCCCGTATCTCTTACAACTGAAGGCAAGGCGCCTTCAGTTGCAACCACCAATCACTCGCCCGGCCGAGAGGCCTGGCGACGCTTCAAGCGTCACAAATTGGCAGTCGTCTGCAGTGTTGTCCTTGGCTTGATTGTTTTGGCTGTTTTGTTAGGGCCCTGGGTATGGCGTGTCCCTATCAATGAAATTGACTTCAATGCGCGAATGCAGGGCCCCTCTCTTGCACATCCTTTGGGCACAGACGATCTGGGCCAAGATTTGTTAGCGCGCATGCTTTATGGCGGCCGCATTTCTTTGGCTGTGGGTCTGGCAGCCATGCTCATTGCCATCAGTGTCGGTGTTGTGGTTGGCGCTATTGCGGGAATGTCCAAAGGCCCCGTGGATGCTTTTCTGATGTGGGTCACTGACTTGTTTTTGTCATTGCCACAATTACCACTTTTGTTATTGATTTTTTACCTGTTCAACGACACGCTTAAAAAGATGATAGGACCAGAAGCGGGTGTATTCATTTTGGTCGTGGCCGTGATTGGGGGCTTGCGGTGGATGCCAGTTGCCCGTTTGGTGCGCGCTCAGTTTTTAACGCTTCGTGAAAAAGAATTCGTGGAGGCTGCACGCGCTCTGGGCGCAAGTCCTTGGCGTCAGGTCACGGTGCACATTTTGCCCAATGCCATGGGGCCAGTCATTGTGGCGGCAACCATCGACGTTGCAGCTGCCATCATTGCTGAGTCAACTTTGTCCTTTTTGGGGCTAGGCTTTCCGCCCGATATCCCCACGTGGGGCCGTATTTTGTTTGATGCAAAAGATCACATGGACGTTGCAGTCCATTGGGCACTGTTCCCTGGTGCACTGATCTTTATCACTGTGCTCACGATCAATTACATCGGTGACGGTTTGCGTGATGCTTACGATCCACGCCGTGTCCTTTAAAGAGGTTTCTGAATGTCCAACCCCTTGTTGAGAGTTCGTGACCTGCAAGTGCACTTTGATACCGACGATGGTGTGTTGCATGCCGTAGATGGTGTGAATTTTCACATTGACCGCGGCGAAACCTTGGGCGTTGTGGGTGAGTCTGGTTGCGGGAAAAGTGTGACTGCCATGACCATCATGAAACTTTTGGCGATGCCGCCCGGACGCATTGCCAAGGGCCAAATATGGTTTGAAGAGCAAGACTTGGTGCAAGCGGATGCGCAAACTATGCGCAATTTGCGGGCAAAAGAAATTGCCATGATATTCCAAGAGCCCATGACTTCGCTCAATCCCGTGTTGAGCGTTGGTGAGCAAATTGCAGAATCGCTGCGCTTGCATGAAGGCCTCACGCCCAAACAAGCGCTGGTCAAAGCCACCGACATGCTGCGTTTGGTGAATATTCCAAAACCAGACCAGCGGCTGAACGACTACCCCCACCAATTTTCTGGCGGCATGCGTCAACGTGTCATGATTGCCATGGCCTTGGCCTGCAAACCCAAATTGCTCATTGCAGATGAACCTACCACCGCATTGGATGTGACCATTCAAGCGCAAATTTTGGATTTGTTGAACGAATTGAAATCGCAAATGGGCATGTCGATCATGCTCATCACGCACGCCATGGGGGTGGTAGCAGAAACGGCTCAGCGGGTGGTGGTCATGTATGCCGGTCGAGTTGTCGAAGAAGCAAGCGTTAAAAAACTGTTCGCAACACCAGCACACCCCTATACGAAAGGCCTCATTCGTTCAATTCCGCGAATTGATTTTGACAGTGCACACAAGCAACGGCTTGAGGCCATCCCAGGATCTGTTCCAAAGTTGATCAATCCCCCCAAGGGTTGCCGATTTGCGCCGCGTTGCCAATACGCCAGCGATCGTTGTACGCAAGAAATGCCAGAACTGCGTGAAATTTCGACGGGCCATTTAGTGGCTTGTCACTTCTCTCTCTAAATCACATGACAGATACGCAACCTATCCCTCTCAGTTCTGCACCACTTTTGGAAGTCAAAGGACTGGCCAAGTATTTTCCCATCAAAGGCGGAATTTTTGGTCGTGAAGTTGACCGTCTCCATGCCGTGGATGGTGTGAGCTTTGACATTGCAGCCGGTGAAACTTTGGGCTTGGTGGGGGAGTCTGGATGCGGCAAATCGACCACCGGTCGTTGCATTCTGCGTTTGATTGAGCCCAGTTCAGGCGAAGTGCACTTCAAAGGTGAAAACGTCACCGCCATGGCCCCGCATGCCTTGCGGGAAGTACGCCGTGACATGCAGATTATTTTTCAGGATCCCTATGCGTCTTTGAACCCGCGCATGACGGTTGAAGCCATTATTGGCGAAGCCCTGACCATTCACAAGCTCGCGCCTACGCCAGACAGCTACCGAGCACGCATTGTCGATTTGTTGGAAACCGTTGGGTTGAACGCCGATCACATGAAGCGATTCCCTCACGAGTTTTCTGGGGGCCAGCGACAGCGAATTGGCATTGCACGCGCCTTGGCTGTATCGCCCAAGCTCATTGTGTGTGATGAACCCGTTTCTGCACTAGATGTTTCCATACAGGCGCAAGTCATCAACTTGCTGGAAGACTTGCAAGCCAAGATGGGTTTGACCTATTTGTTCATTGCACATGATTTGTCGGTGGTTGAACACATTAGCAATCGGGTCGCTGTGATGTACTTGGGCCGCATTGTTGAAATTGCGCCATCGCGTCAACTTTACACGCAGCCCAAGCATCCCTACACAGAGGCCTTGCTCTCTGCGGTGCCCATCCCTGATCCGACGGCCAAGAAAAAACGCATTGTGCTCACGGGTGATGTGCCCAATCCAGTCAATCGTCCGACGGGTTGTCACTTTCATCCACGATGCCCAAAGGCCATCGAAAGATGTCGAACTGAAGAGCCTGTCTTGAAAATTGTGGGCGACCAGCATCAAGCAGCCTGTCATTTAAATGATTGATTTTTTGACGCATTGGGCGTCAACGTTGAGAGGAAAATAAAGATGTTAGATTGGATTGATCAACGGATGCCTGTGCGCTTCATTGCCTTTTTTGTGGTGGTTGCGCTTTGGGTTTTATCGGCTTTGCAATTGGTGGTGGGTCAGGTCAGCTTGGTCTGGGTTTTACTTTTGTCTGCATTGGTCATTTTGGGCGTGCATGATCTTCAGCAAACCAAGCATGCCATCTTGCGCAATTACCCCATCATTGGCCATTTGCGTTTTTTGCTGGAATTCATTCGCCCAGAACTGCGCCAATACTTCATTGAAGGGGACAGTGAGGCTGTTCCATTCTCGCGGGCGCAACGCTCCTTGGTGTATGCCAGAGCCAAAGGCGATTCTGACAAAAGACCTTTTGGTACGCAGCTCGATGTTCGTGCAGTTGGTTATGAGTGGCTGACGCACTCGTTCAGTCCTTCGATTATTGCGTCTCATGACTTCAGGGTGTCTGTTGGTGGTCCTCAATGCAAGCAACCCTATCAGATGAGCTTGTTCAATGTTTCTGCAATGAGCTTTGGTGCCTTGAGTGCCAACGCCATCATGGCTTTGAACAAAGGGGCGCGTCAAGGTGGCTTTGCTCACGATACGGGTGAGGGTTCTATTTCAAGGTATCACCGGGAACATGGCGGCGATTTGATTTGGGAAATTGGCTCAGGCTATTTTGGATGCCGCAATGATGATGGCACTTTCAATGCCGAGCGCTTTGTACAAAACGCAATATCGCCTCAAGTCAAAATGATTGAAATCAAGTTGAGCCAAGGTGCCAAGCCTGGTCATGGGGGAGTTTTGCCTGGACCCAAGGTGACCCCTGAGATTGCGGAGGCGAGGGGTGTGCCAGTGGGGGTTGATTGCGTCTCTCCTGCGGCGCACAGCAGTTTTACAACACCGATCGAACTTTTGCAATTTCTCCAAAAATTAAGAGAGCTCAGTGGAGGTAAGCCGGTCGGCTTTAAATTGTGTGTGGGCCATCCCTGGGAATGGTTTGGCATTGCCAAGGCCATGCAGAAAACTGAAATTTACCCCGACTTCATTGTGGTGGATGGTGCTGAAGGCGGTACGGGTGCGGCCCCTGTCGAGTTCACCGACCACATGGGTATGCCGATGCTGGAAGGTTTGCGTTTGGTTCACAACACGCTAGTAGGTTTGAAGTTGCGCAAACAAATTCGTTTGGGCGCGAGCGGGAAAATTATCAGCGGGTTTGATGTGATGCGCACAATGGCACTGGGCGCAGACTGGTGCAACAGTGCAAGGGGCTTTATGTTTGCACTAGGTTGTATTCAAGCTCAAACTTGCCACACAGGCAATTGCCCAACGGGCGTGACGACCCAGGATCCAAAGCGACAAATTGCCTTGGTTGTTCCCAGCAAAGCAGAGCGCGTGTTTAATTTTCACCGTCAGACTTTAGAGTCAGTTCAAGAAATGCTGCAAGCAACGGGTTTGACGTCTCCCTCAGAGTTGCGACTGCATCACATCATGCGCCGTGTGAGTGAGCATGAAATTCAAAACTTATCCGATCTGTTGCAGAGTGTGCCTGGAGGTGCTTTGCTTGAACCTCAAAGCCTTGAAGGCTTGTTTGCCAAATACTGGCTGGCTTCTAGTCCCGACAGTTTTCAATTAACAACTTAATTTATCTCAGCCCTCTAGCCAAATCTGCAGGGTTTTGCATGACCTTATCCAAGTCTCTTTTCATTTGAGTTGAGAAATGTCAATGGCTCTTGGGAGGCCTTGCTGTATAGTCATGTTGCCGCTTGTGTTTGGAAAAAGTTAAGGACTGTATGTCGCCTTCCAGAGGTTTTTTAGCCATTGTGGCTTTGTTCATGATGGGTTTTTTGAATGCGCAATCGCAACCACAATCTCAAGCACAAACTGGTGCAGTTGCAGTAAGTTCGACCGGCATCTCAGCGTTGCCTCAAAGCGTCTATATTTGGCCTCAAATTCCTTTTGTCCGTGGCAAAGATTTGTGCCAATACCATGATGCCTATGGTCGAACAAAAAGTGAGCAAATGGCCGAGATCACACGCAGCATTCGTGATTTGTTGCGCGAGGGTGTTGACTCTCGCAACCTGGTGGCTTTGCTCAATGCCATGGATGGCCAAGTTAATCAACAAAGAACAGTGGCTGGAAGCAGTCCTGGCATGGACGTGATGCTTTCTGGAACACTCAAAGCTTCTCTTGACAAGGTGTACCGCGACCGTAATCCCCAGATTCGAAAGTTTGTTTTTTTTAACACCAAGCCCTTGAATGAGTTGCTGCGTGAAATGCGATCGCCTCAAGCCCAAGCCGCTTGGGATCCCAAGTTCATCAAGTCACTGTCTGGGGTCGCCTACGGAACTTATTCCTATGCGCCCAGTTGCAAGGGAGACTTGTTGGTCACGGTGCATGTCGATCTCAGTTGCGGCAACACCTATCATTTTCAAGCACAAGGCTTTCCTGAACAGGTCATGCAAAGCATTGGTCTGCAAATCTTTGAAACATTCCACCAAACACAGTTTCCATCCAAGTTAAAAATTGGCAACAAGCAATTGGAGTTGGTGGGTGCGCCTGGGACGGGTGTGAGTGTTGCACCAACGCCTCGATCTGCTGAAATGGCCTGTCAAGCTATTAAGGCCAGGTTGCCGACTGAAGATGAATACGAGTATTTGTCAAATTTGGGTGATTGGAATGGTGGAGTGACTTGTTCCCGCAATAAATTGTGGGCCATGGCAAACAACATGGTGATGGCGCCGGATCTTCGCAATCCATCACCCGTGAGGTCCGTTGCCGAATTTCCTGGACAGGTTTTTAGTTATTACTGTGTGCGTTAACTGTACCCATTCGAAAGAACATGTGATTTACAAATTCAAATCCAAAGTAACGGGTGATCTCATCATGCTCGAGCCTGATGCAAAAAGGCTTCTTCACATCATGAACAAGACTGATCAAACCAAAGGCATTTTGTTAGCAGAACAAATCTCTGAAGCAATGGCTGCTATTGAAAAAGCAGTAGCCCATGAAGAGATGGAAGGCGTAAAAGATCCTAAGCAAGTGAGCTTGCGGCAGCGAAGCTTGCCCATGTTGAAAATGTTAAAGCAGTGCCACGCGCAGTCTGAAGATGTGGTTTGGGGTGTTTGACAAATTTGCGTTCAAGCTTGCAAACTGAATCTGACCGTAGGACGGATATTTTATTTTGCAAACATCGGTCCAGTGAGCTTAAACCCAGCTTGTACGTTGCGTTTTGCAAACCATCCTTGGTTCATTTCCAAAACAAACCGAACAGGTTTTTTGGAACAGTGTGAGTCATCGTTCATGGGCTTCATGTCGAGCAAATTGACAATGGTGCCATCGTCTGCCACAAATGCTGCTGTCAGTGGCAGTAAGGTATTGCGCATCCAAAAACACTGAATAGAAGGCTGTTCAAAGATAAACAGCATGCCCTCGTTTTGAGGCATTTCTTTGCGCCACATGAGGCCGATTTGACGTTGCTCAAATTCCTGCGCCAATTGGACTTGGATGAGATGCATTCCCGCAGTCAATTGGGCTTTTTGCAAATTGGATTGGGGGCTGCCCTGAGCGCTTGCAGAAAGTGATATCACTGAGATAAACAGGCAGCTTAAAAAATACTTTAACTTTGCTTGCGAAAGTGCGGATTGAAGGGCATGAAGAGTTGTCATTTGGAGGCAGAACAGAACCAGAGGTAAGCCTGATTGTGACTTATTTTGTCCTAGAATGAATTAACGGAGATTTAGTCTATGTACCAGCACATTCAAGTTCCATCGCAAGGCGCAAAAATCACGGTCAACGCCGACAATTCATTGAATGTTCCGCTGAACCCAATCATCCCATTCATTGAGGGTGACGGTACAGGTATTGACATTACACCGGTCATGATGAATGTGGTCAATGCCGCTGTCAAAAAGGCCTATCAAGGACAGCGTGAAATTCATTGGATGGAGGTTTTTGCCGGTCACAAAGCAACCCAACTTTATGGGCCTGATGAGTATTTGCCATCTGAAACTTTGACGGCTCTCAAAGACTTTGTGGTGTCTATCAAAGGCCCTCTGAGTGCGCCTGCCTCTGGCCACATTCGATCCTTGAATGTGGCCATTCGTCAAGAACTTGATCTTTATGCATGTATCCGGCCACTGCGTTACTTCAAAGGTGTGCCATCCCCAGTTCGCGAACCAGAAAAAACCAACGTCACCCTGTTTCGTGAGAATTCTGAGGACATCTATGCTGGCATTGAATATGCAGCCCACAGTGAAGCCGGTCAAAAGTTGATGGCTTTTTTAACGCTCGAGCTGGGTGTCAAAAGCATTCGCTTTCCAGATTCCTCGGGCATTGGCATCAAGCCGGTGTCAAGTGAAGGCACTCAGCGCTTGATGCGCAAGGCCATTCAGTATGCAATTGACAACGACAAACCCAGTGTGACCATTGTGCACAAAGGCAGCATCATGAGGTACACAGAGGGCGCCTTTCGAGATTGGGCTTACGAATTGGCGCAGAAAGAATTCTCTGCACAGCCCATGGATGGCGGCCCTTGGTGCCTTTTTCAGAATCCCAAAACAGGTAAGAGCATCACCATCAAAGACATTGCCATGGATGCGTTCTTGCAACAAATTTTGATGCGACCCCAAGAATTTTCTGTGGTGGCCACTTTGAATCTCAATGGCGACTACATCTCTGACGCCGTGTCAGCTCAAGTGGGGGGCATTGGAATAGCCCCAGGTGCCAACGTGTCTGACACGGTGGCTTGCTTTGAGGCCACCGTTGACGCTTTGTCAAAATTCGCGGGGAAGGACTACGTCAATCCTGGCTCTGAAATTCTCTCTGCAGAAATGATGCTGAGGTACATGGGGTGGACGCAGGCAGCCGATCTCATCATTCAAGCCATGGAAGGCGCTATTCAGAGCAAAAGGGTGACCTACGACTTTGCAAAACTCATGGAGGGTGCCTCGCAAGTGAGTTGCTCGGGATTTGGTCAGGTGATCATTGATCACATGCCATGAAAGCGGTCACATTTTCAAGGCGTGACCGCCATGGATGAAGACAATCAAAGCTTTGTGCCTGAGTCATTCGTGGCTTTGTTTGTCAAGCCTGGTCACTACAAACCCAGCTTGCTACGAACTGAGATTTTGAAAAGGTACGAATTGTGCGAAGACCTGGCCAATATGCTTCAAGACACCATCAGTACCCAACAATTCCAACTTGGAATTACTGAAAACGATGCTTTAAAAACATGCTGGCAAGGTCTGTTGGCGCAGCCAGAACTGGTTCAGCCTGAAGAGGCATTTTGGGTGGTTTGTCGACTGGCAGAACTTTTATCTTGGCCTATTCCAGAACATCCCTGGCCTTAAGCACACAAGCTTGTTGAAGGTGTTGTTTGCCACTAAAACTCACACTAAAGCAAGAATTCTCAAGCTTAGTTAAGATCAGCGCATGAGAAAACTTCCACCCTTGAATGCTGTCAGGGCCTTTGAGGCTGCTGCGCGTCATATCAGCTTTACCAAAGCAGCCAAAGAACTTTTTGTCACCCACGGTGCGGTTAGCAAGCAGGTTGCAAGCCTAGAAACTTGGTTGGGCACGTCACTTTTCAATCGTGCGCAATCGCAATTGAGTTTGACAGATGCCGGCAAGACCTTTTTGGCTGCCGTCACACCGGCCCTAGACCGAATTTCAATCACTTCAATGCAATTGTTGGAGCACACAGAGCCCACAGCCTTGCGAATCAGTGCGCCACCTACGTTCACAATGAGGTGGTTAATTCCCAGAATCTCTGCGTTTCAAAGGAAACGAGGGGGCGTTGAAGTCAAATTGACCACTTCGACGGCCCCCGTGAGCTTTGATGACCGCATCTATGACGTAGCCATTCGAGGTTCTCACCAACCTATTCCTGGCATGCTCTCGGTTCCTTTCATGACGGAAACCATCGTACCCATTTGCCATCCAGATTTAATGGAAAACGGCCAGTTGGATTACCCAAAGTTGCTGGCTAACCATACGCTCATCAGTTATGACACTGAGCCCGTGTCGTGGTCAGAGTGGTTGTCCATGGCATCTCAACCCGATCTGCGCGTCTTTCATTCCTTGCAGTTTGAACAAATGTATTTCGCACTGCAGGCTGCCGCTGAAGGCCTGGGCGTTGTACTTGTGCCTTTGTTCCTAGTGGCTGACGACATCATTGCTGGCCGCATGTGTGCCCCATTCGGTTTGCTGGGTTCAAGGCAGCGCCGCTATTACGCCAATGCGTCGCTCAGCAATCATGAAAGTCCCATCATTGCAGGTTTTTGTGATTGGCTTTTGAAAGAGGGCCAAGATACTGAGCAATCAATTGACCAATGGTCTTCGGCGATGGGTTGGACGCCTTCCATGCCGTCATGATGTTGGATGTCTCATGTCGTTTGTGTCCATTCCAATGTTCTAATGACCTTGTCAGTCCTCCAAATTCCCATTCCTCCCTTGAATGAGTATTCTTTTCATGCAACAAGATATCCTAATCAATTGGTCTCCCCAAGAAACGCGTGTCGCTGTTGTAGAGCAGGGGGCGGTTCAAGAGTTGCACGTTGAGCGTGCGCTAGAGAGAGGATTGGTGGGCAATGTTTATCTGGGCAAGGTGGCGCGTGTTCTTCCCGGCATGCAGTCAGCCTTCATTGACATTGGACTTGAGCGGGCTGCCTTCTTGCACGTCGCCGATGTGTGGCAGCGACAGCCCGAGGGTGAGCCACCCCAAGTGGCTCGAAGCAGCCAAGCCTTGGTGCCGATTGAAAAACAGGTTTTTGAAGGGCAAGCCTTGATGGTTCAAGTGGTGAAAGATCCCATAGGCACCAAAGGCGCTAGGCTTTCAACACAAATTAGCATTGCGGGACGTCATCTTGTTTTCTTGCCTCAAGATGATCACATCGGTGTTTCACAAAAAATTCCATCTGACCAGCGCGATGCTCTGAGGGCGCGTTTGCAGAATCTAGTTGGCCAGGATGGCGGCGGTTTTATCCTTCGAACCAATGCGGAAGATTCTAGCGATTCAGAATTGGGCGAAGATATCTCTTATCTTCGCAAAACTTGGTCGAGGATCAAAGACGCATCAGTTCGCTTGCCGGTGCAGTCATTGCTGCATCAAGACCTCACCCTTTTGCAGCGTGTTTTGCGGGACTTGGTGGGTGAAGGCACTCAAACCATTCGCATTGATTCAAAAGAGCAATTTGAATTGTTGTCTGCTTTCGCCAAAGAGTTTATGCCGGATGCTGCAACGCGTTTGCAGCTTTACAAAGGTGAAAAGCCCATCTTTGATCTTTACGCCATCGATGAAGAAGTGGCCAAGGCTTTAGGTCGCCGTGTCGACCTGAAGTCGGGCGGATACCTCATCATTGATCAAACTGAGGCTTTAACGACGGTGGACGTCAATACCGGTGGATATGTCGGCGCGCGCAACTTTGACGATACGATTTTCAAAACAAATTTAGAAGCAGCGCATGCCATTGCACGGCAATTGAGACTGCGCAACCTTGGTGGCATCATCATCGTCGACTTTATCGACATGAGCCGTGAAGAACACCAAAACGCGGTATTGGAAGAGTTTAAAAAACAATTGAGCCGTGATCGTGTCAAAACCATGGCGGGTGGGTTCTCCCAACTTGGTCTGTTGGAGATGACTCGAAAGCGCACAAGAGAGTCCTTGTCTCACATGTTGTGTGAACCGTGCCCCAGTTGCGAGGGAAAGGGCACAGTCAAAACCACACGCACAATGGTCTATGATATTTTGCGCGAAATTTTGCGGGAAGCTAGGCAGTTCAACCCTCGCGAATTTAGAGTGGTGGCCGCGCCTGGTGTGATTGAACTTTTACTCGATGAGGAAAGCCAGCATTTGGCCGCTTTGTCAGACTTCATTGCAAAGCCTGTGTCTCTTCAAAGTGAAGCTGCAATGGGTCAAGATCAATACGATATCGTATTGCTTTGATTCAATTGGTTTCGCCTTTGGAGTGCAGTCGTGAGTAAGTGCCGCCTGCTTTGAGAAGTTCCTCGTGCCGACCTTGCTCCACAATTTCTCCTTTTGACATGACGATCACTCTGTCGGCATGCTCAATGGTTGAGAGTCTGTGCGCAATGATCAACGTGGTCCTTCCCTTCATTAGATTTTGAAGAGCCTCTTGCACCCAACGCTCTGACTCATTGTCGAGCGCCGATGTTGCTTCATCCAAAATCAAGATGGGTGCGTTTTTATAAAGTGCGCGTGCTATGGCCAGTCTCTGTCTCTGCCCGCCTGAGAGCTCGGTAGCGTTGTGGCCAAGAACCGTGTCGATGCCTTGGGGGAGTTTGCCAACGTGCTCTGCCAGGTTGGCAGCCACTAAGCAATCTGCAATTTTGTCTCGATCGATGGGCTGCCCCAAAGCAACATTGGCTGCAACGCTGTCATTCAACATGATCACATCTTGGCTGACCATTGCAAATTGTTGGCGCAACTCATTCAATGGCCATTCTTGAATAGGTGTGCCATGCAAAAGAACTTTTCCAGCGCTGGCCTGCACAAATCGAGGGAGCAAATTGACCAAGGTGGTTTTGCCTGAACCACTGGTGCCAACAAAAGCCACTGTCTCACCAGCCTGAATGCGCAGATTCAAATTCTTCAAAGCGGGTGAAGCATCGGAGGCATATCGAACGTCGATGTTTTCAAATTCAATGATTTGGCTTGAATCGGTCTGTTCTGCACCTCTGTTTTGCTCACCATACTGACGCGTTGATGTACCCTCAGTTTCAATGTGAACTTCTTCCAGCAAGCGCAAACCTCTCTCAAGTGCAGCCAAGCCTCTGGTAATTGGCGTTGCAATGTCTGCCAAACGCTTGATGGGCGATACAAGCATTAGCATGGCGGCGATGAAAGCCACAAAACCACCCACAGTTGCGCCTTGTGTTCCTGTTCGGCTTTGAATCAAGGCAACGACCAAAACGGTTGACAGCGCAATTGCAGCCATCAATTGAGTGAGAGGCGACATGGCCGCAGATGCGATGGTGGACTTCAGGGCCAAACCCCTGAGGCGATGGCTTAAAATCTTAAATCGTGAGATTTGGTTTTCTTGGGCGCCATGCAGCCGAACGACGCGGTGAGCCAATACATTTTCTTCAACAACATAGGCCAAATCGTCTGTGGCTTTCTGACCATCCTTGGTCAACTTGTAGAGTCTTTTTGAAAGATTTTTCATGATCCAGGCTGTTCCTGGCACCACGATGAAGACCAGCATGGTGAGTTTCCAGTTCAGAAACATCAGGTAAGTGATTAACGCAATAAGCGTAAAGCCATCTCTGGACAAACCCAACAGCGCAGAAATGAGTTGAGTTGCCCCAGTTTGCACTTCATAGACCAGCGTGTTGGACAAGGTACTTGCAGACTGTTTGCTGAAAATGGACATTTCAGCCTGAATCAATCGTTTGAAGAGCGCTTCGCGAAGTGCTTGCATGCCATCATTGGCAATGCGTGCAAGGGCATACTGAGAGACAAAAAAAGCCATGCCTCGGACCAAAAAAATCCCAATGACTGCGGCAGGCACCACCCAAAGGGGGAGGCTATTTTCAGCAAAGCCCTCATCCAGCAGTGGCTTAAAGAGAGCGGGAATTAGGGGCTCTGTGGCTGCAGCCACCACGGTGGCCAATACGGCAAGCGCCCAAACACCTCTTTGTTTGCCAAAGTAAGGCCATAGACGGCGCATCCGGTTCAGGTAACTTAAGTCCTGTTGGCGGCTATCGTGGGCGGTTTGTGTCATCAAAATGATTTTACTGCGTGTCAAAATGCTAAATTAGCGGTGTACGGACTAATATTTCATATGAAGCACATCTCATTTTCGACCTTTTTCTTCCCTTTGAAGCGGAATTTGAGCGCCTTGTTGCTCTGTCTTTCCTTGGTTTCCAACTTGGCTTGGGCCCAGTTCAAAGTGGAGGTTTCAGGCGTTGGCTTGACGCAAGTGCCCATTGCGATTGCTTCTTTCAAGGGCGAAGAGACTGCACCACAGAAAACATCAGCCATTTTGTCGGCTGATTTAGAAAGAAGCGGGCAGTTTAGGGTTGTGCCCAATTTGGGTTTGAGTTTGGACGAACTCTCTCGCCCAGATCATGCGACCTTGAGGCAAAAAAATGCCGATGCGCTGGTGGCTGGAAGTGCCACCCGTCTGGCCGACGGACGCTATGAAATTCGCGCCAGATTGTGGGATGTCGTGTCAGGTCAAGAGCGTGGCGATTATCGTGAGACTGTTGCAGCAGCAGATTTGCGCTTGTCTGCCCACCGTTTGGCAGATTGGGTTTACGAAAGGCTCACAGGTGAAAAGGGCGCTTTTGCCACCCGAATTGCCTACATTACCAAAACATCCAACAAGTACAACCTCTGGATTGCAGACTCTGATGGTGAGAACGCTCAATCGGCACTTTCCAGCGCTGAGCCTATTATTTCGCCGGCATGGTCACCCAAAGGCACTCAGTTGGCATATGTTTCTTTCGAATCTCGAAAACCTGTGATTTACGTGCATGAGTTGGCAACAGGCAAGAGAAGGGTCATGGCCAATTTCAGGGGTTCGAACAGTGCGCCGTCTTGGTCACCCGATAGCAGTTCCCTGTTGGCTACGCTGAGTCGCGATGGCGGGTCCCAGCTTTACCAAATAGATGTTGCATCTGGCGAGGCTAAGCGCTTAACCCAAAACTCAGGCATCGACACTGAGCCTAGCTACTCTCAAGATGGATCTAAGATCTACTTTGTGTCGGACAGGGGAGGTAGCCCCCAGATTTACCGAATGAACGCCAATGGTTCGGGTGTGGAAAGAGTCACATTCAGTGGTAGTTACAATATCTCACCTGCACTGAGTCCTGATGGGCGGTGGCTGACATACATCTCGCGGGTTGGGGGACAGTTCAAAGTTCAAGTTTTGAATTTGAGCACGGGCCAGGCCAGCGCCATCACTGAAACTTCAGCCGATGAGCGCCCTAGCTTTGCACCCAATAGCAAGTTGATTGTGTATGCCACGGTGCTGCAAGGGCGAGAGGCACTCATGACAAGCACATTGGACGGCAAAATCAAAGCCAAATTGGCTGGCCAAAGTGGTGACATTCGCGAACCGGCCTGGGGCCCTTACCGATAATTTATTTAATGTGGAGTTTTCATGATCAAACGTAGTCTTGGGATATTGGCACTGACAGCCTTCCTAACCGCCTGTTCATCAGGCGTTAAATTGAACGAAGTTCCTGTCGAGGACAAGAATGCTTCCGCTGCAACTGCACCTGCCGACCCCAATGCGGCTTCGTCACCAGTCTCCAGCGCGGCCCAAAGCAATGTGGCTTCGGTTGTGGGTGGCAGGGCAGGTGCTCAGGGTGTTGCACCTGCTGGCGTCAATGTTGTTTATTTTGAATACGACAGCTTTGCTTTATTGCCTGAGGCACGAGCTGTGTTGGAGCGCAACGCAGCGCACCTTCAGGCCAACAAACAATTCAAAGTCCAACTCGAAGGCCACACCGATGAGCGCGGCGGTCGTGAATACAACCTGGCTTTGGGTCAAAAACGCGCCGAGACAGTTCGTCGCGCATTGACCTTGTTGGGAGTGAGCGATGCCCAACTCGAGGCTGTAAGTTTTGGAAAAGAGAAACCAAGCGCACAGGGCGCAGATGAGGCTGCATTTGCAAAGAATCGCCGCGTTGAAATCAAATACTAATTGATTCGCTATATGAGACCCATTGCCAGTCTGCCTGCTTTCAAATTGACTTTGGCCATTGCATTGGCAAGCCTGAGTTTTGTAGCCAGCGCCGCCTTGTTCGGCGATGATGAAGCTCGCAGGGCAATTTTGGATTTGCGCCAGAGGTTGGAGGCTACCCAGCAAAAGCTGGACGCTACTCAGCAGAGGCTTGAGACCACGCAGCAATCTGTTAAATCTCAATCTGAAGATAACGCCAACTTAAGACGCTCACTGCTTGATCTGCAAAATCAAATTGAAGGCCTGAAGAAAGAACAGGCTGGCATGCGCGGTTCATTCGAGCAGTTTTTAAAAGAGCTGTCTGAAGTCCAACTCAAACAAAAAGATGTCTTGCAAACGGTAGACACCAGACTGAGCAAGTTTGAGCCCATCAAAGTTGTTTTAGATGGTCTTGAGTTTCAAGTGGATCCCGCAGAAAAAAAGCAATTTGATGCAGCCCTGGTCGTCTTCCGAACGGGCGATTTTGCTGCTGCACAAAACAGTTTGTTGGCCTTTTTGCTCAAATATCCGGCCAGTGGTTATGCCTCTTCTTCGCTCTTCTGGCTTGGCAATGCGCAGTACGCCACCAAAGATTACAAAGAGTCCATCGCCAATTTCCGCAAGCTTCTCAGTCTGTCGCCTGAGCACCCACGTGCACCTGAGGCCATGCTGGCTATTTCAAATTGCTGGGTCGAGCTCAAAGACCTGAAAGCAGCTAAAAAAGCCATGGAAGACTTGGTCAAGCTTCATCCAAACAGTGAAGCGGCACAAACTGCCAAACAGCGTCTTACTCGTTTCAAGTAAGCCGTGATGAGTGAACTTGAACTGGCACAGTTGCAGTGGGTGGTTCTGTCCGCGGTCGCGCTTGTTTCTGTTTTTTTCGGGGCTCTTCTTCACCGCACTCACTTCTGCACCATGGGCGCAGTCAGTGACATGGTGGTGATGGAAAACTTTGACCGTTTGCGTCAATGGGCTCTTGCTTTGGCCGTTGCCGTTTTTGGTTTTGGCTGCATGACTTTTCTTGGCCTGGTCAGTCCCCTTCAAACAATGTATGCCACCAAGGATTTATTCTGGCTATCCGCATTGCTTGGGGGTTTGCTTTTTGGTTGGGGCATGGTGTGGGCTTCTGGCTGTGGGTCAAAGTCTTTGGTCAGGCTAGGTGCAGGAAATTTGAAATCGCTGTTTGTTTTGCTGGTCATGGGCTTTGTTGCGCTCTCAGCCATGAAGGGCGTGCTGGCAGTTGTCAGAGTTCAATACATTGACAGTGTCAAAATAGAAATGCCTCAAGGCCTTTTTATGGGAGAGTGGTTGAGTCACTATTTCAAGATTAGCTTGCAAGAGGGTAGTTTGTGGGCTGCTATTTTGGTTTCTGCCATCTTGCTTGTCTGGGTCTTGAAAGACAAAAGCTTCATCACTATCCACAAGCTCTCTACAGGTATTTTGGTAGGGCTTGTCATCTGTGCTGTGTGGTGGATTTCTGGTGTCTTGGGGCACGGCATGGAGCATCCTGAAACATTGGAAGAATTTTTCCTGGCAACTGCTAGTCGAAAAATGGAAGCGCTCAGTTTTACCGGCCCTGTTGCTCAAGCCATTGATGTCCTTGCATACTTTAGTGACGGCACCAAGCGATGGACCATCGGTCTGGTCAGCATCATGGGCGTTTGTGCAGGCTCTTGGATCAGTGCGCGGCTTCAAGGAACACTGCGCTTGGAAGGATTTAACAATGTGGCTGATATGCGCCGACATCTAGTGGGTGCATCATTGATGGGCTTGGGCGCGGTGCTCGCCATGGGCTGCTCTATTGGCCAAGGCTTGAGCGGATTTTCTACCCTTAGCATTGCCAGTGTCATTGCCAGCCTGGCTATTCTTGCGGGTGCCTACGCTGCCTTGCAATACGATTTTCGGCAGGCTTGAATGAGCCTCCAATTCGCTCAATGAATGATGTGAGTCCCACGTCACTTACCTCTCGAAGGTTTGGAGGAATGGCCAGACTTTATGGTGTGTCTGGCGCTGCTCAAATTGCCAATGCACATGTTTTGATTGTAGGCATTGGTGGGGTGGGCTCTTGGACTGCAGAAGCCTTGGCCAGATGCGGCGTCGGTGAACTGTCCTTGATCGACATGGACCACATTGCTGAATCCAATATCAATCGACAAATTCATGCGTTAGAGAGCACCTTGGGACAAGCCAAAGTATTGGCCATGAAGGAAAGAATCGCGCAGATCAATCCTGAGTGTCGTGTGCATGTGTTCGACAACTTTGTCACGCCTGAGAATTGGTTGCAACTTGTCTCTGATGCCCACGCTGCCTCCCCCAATTTAACCAAAGTCAGCGCAGTCATTGATGCTTGCGACCAAGTCAAAGCCAAAGTCGCAATGGCAGATTGGGCGATCCGCTTGAACGTGTTCTTGGTGACGTTGGGTGCAGCGGGTGGTAAGCGAGAAGCCCATCGTGTAGAGCAAGCCGATCTTTCAAAAGTCACGCACGATCCCTTGTTATCTCAATTGCGCTACAGACTTAGAAAAGAAAAGGGCGCTCCCAAAGATGGCAAAAAGATGGGGGTTCATTGCGTGTTCAGTCGTGAGAATGTGGCGCCGCCCGATGCCTCTTGTCTGTTAGAAGGAACGGCTGAAGGAGACGGCTCTCTCAATTGCCATGGCTACGGTTCAGCCGTGACAGTGACCGCCACCTTTGGCTTGGTGGCTGCTTCCATGGTGGTAAATTATCTTGGCAACGGCTTGGCAAACCCAAAAAAATGACGCTATAATTTAAGGCTTGAGTAAATGGGTCGGTAGCTCAGTCGGTAGAGCAGCGGACTTTTAATCCGTTGGTCGCGAGTTCGAATCTCGCCCGACCCACCAAATACTCAAATTTTTTAAAAACCCCGCTGCGCTTGTCGCCGTGGGGTTTTTTCTTTGTGTGGCCCATCCTCAATTGAGTCTCTTTATGGCGACCTTTTAAGCCGATCCTGTTACCAGATCAAGTTTTTCGAGCTCCTCTGACCAGGCCAGCCATTGAATTTCCAATTCTTCCAATGCCATATTGACTGCTTTGAGAAGTTTACCCGTCTCGGCAATTTCGGTTGGTGATAGTGGAGAGGCGAGTTTGCTTTCGAGACTCAGCTTTTCTGCTTCAAGTTGAGCCATTTTTTGATCGGCCTTTTCAATCGATTTTTTCAAAGGTTTTTTCAGCGCTGACATTTGTTGACGCTGCAAAGCATCTTCTTTTTTCTGATCCGGTGTGCGATTGGCTTGCTTGGCGTTGATGCTGATGGGCGTGTGAGTCTCCGCAGCGATTTCGATCGCCGCACTTGGCAGGGCGGCTGGCGTAGGGGTAAGCTCTTGTTGGGAGTCGTTTGCTTTGGCCTCTTCTCGAAGTCGTTTTGATTCTTCCAGCAAGTAGCGCTGGTAATCATCAAGGTCGCCATCAAAGGGCTTGATCTCACCGCGGCCGACTAGCCAAAATTCGTCACAAACTGCGCGCAACAGCGCTCGATCATGGCTCACGAGCATCACAGTGCCTTCGAACTCATTGAGCGCCATTGACAGGGCTTCTCGGGTTGCCAAATCCAAGTGATTGGTTGGCTCATCAAGCAACAATAAATTGGGTCTTTGCCAAACAATCATGGCCAAGACCAAGCGTGCTTTTTCACCACCGCTCATGGAGCCGACACTTTGCTTCACCATGTCCCCCGTGAAGTTGAATGTGCCCAGAAAATTCCGCAGATCTTGCTCGCGGCCAGATTGGCCCGAGGTAGAACCGAGCTCCTTGACCAACCTAATCATGTGCTCAAGTGGGTTGTCTGCGGGGTGAAGAACGTCCAGCTCTTGTTGCGCAAAATAGCCAATGTTCAAGCCTTTGCCTTCTGTCAATTCTCCCGACAGCGCTTTGATACTTCTGGCAATGGTTTTGACCAGCGTAGATTTGCCCTGACCGTTGGCACCCAAAATACCAATGCGCTGACCAGCCAACACCGATTTGTTGACTTGTTTGACAATGATTTTTTCTTTGCCATCGACGGAATAACCCAGATTGGCATCGCTGATGGCCAACATGGGATTGGGCAAATTGACCGGTTCTTTGAACTCAAAGGTGAAATCGGCATCTGCAAGTATCGGCGCAATTTTTTCCATGCGCTCAAGTGCTTTCACACGACTCTGAGCTTGTTTGGCTTTGCTGGCCTTGGCCTTGAAGCGGTCAATGAATTTCTGAAGGTGAGCAATCTTGTCTTGCTGTTTAGAGAAGGAGGCTTGTTGCAATTCAAGTTGTTGTGATCTGAGAGTTTCAAAGGCACTGTAATTTCCGCCATACCGATTGAGCTTGGCGTGTTCAATGTGCAAAGTGACATCCGTCACCGCATCGAGAAATTCTCGGTCGTGGCTAATGACGATCATGGTGCCTGTGTAGCGTTTAAGCCATGCTTCAAGCCAAACCAACGCATCCAAATCCAGGTGGTTGGTGGGTTCATCCAGAATTAACAAATCAGAGGGGCACATGAGTGCGCGAGCCAGCTGAAGACGCATTCGCCAGCCCCCAGAGAAACTGTTCACAGGATGATTCAATTCGCTTGTTCTGAAACCGAGTCCCAAAATTAAGGACTGAGCGCGAGGAACGGCATCATGTTCGCCTGCATCGGCCAAGTCAACGTGCGCATGGGCCATCGCCATGCCATCTTCTGCAAGCTCAGCGGCATGCAGCGTTGCCCTCAACTCCGCCAAAAGGGTATCGCCGCCGAGCACAAAATCGGTGGCACTTTCGTCAGTCTCTGGCATGTTTTGAGCCACTTGGGCTAAGCGCCATTGCTTAGGCATGGCGAAGTCACCGCCATCCTCATGAAGCGTGCCATTGAAGAGTGCGAAAAGGGTGGATTTGCCGGCGCCATTGCGCCCGACCAAACCTACTTTTTCACCGGTATTTAAAGTAACCGAAGTCGAATCGAGCAATACTTTGGCGCTTCTGCGCAGCGTGACATTTTTGAGTTGAATCATGAATGGGTTTTAAACTTAAGAAGGGCTTCTTTGGTGAGCAACAAGACTTGATCTTCGCCAGCACTGGTGTCTAACCAGACCGCTTCAAGTCTAGGGAAGGCCGCTTCAAAGTGTTCGCGCTCATTGCCAATTTCGAGAACCAAAATGGCTTTATTGGTCATGTGATCTGGCAGATCGATAAACATATTTTGGATGAAATCCATGCCATCTTTGCCACCAGCCAACGCCAACGAAGGCTCAGCTTTGAATTCCTCAGGCAGCATTTGCATACTGGCTTCGCACACATACGGTGGATTGCAAATGATGCAATCGAATTTCTGTGTGAGGTTTTTCAGGCCATCGCTTTCGACCAGTTGGATGCGATCTGCAAGCTGATGTTGTTCAACATTGATTTTGGCGACAGCCAACGCATCTAGAGAGATGTCTGCCGCGATCACCTTGATATCCGGATAGGCCATGGCAGACAAAATTGCCAAGCTGCCATTGCCAGTGCAAAGGTCTAAGAACATGTGTGAGTTTTCTGAAAGCCAACCATCGAACCCACCATCAGCAATGAGCTCGGCAATATAGCTGCGCGGCACGATGCTGCGTTCGTCAACATAAAAGGGAATGCCTTGGAGCCATGCTTCTTGTGTCAGATAGGCAGCTGGTTTGCGAGTTTGAATGCGTTGAACAATCAGTGCTTGGCATGCTTGGATGTGTTTCAAAGAAATTTGAACAACATCAAGTTGAGCTTGCAATGTCAAAACTTGTTGCTGAAGGTGCTTGAGATCTTCAGACAAGTCGAGGTCCAGTGGCAACTTGAGTTGCCACAAAACAAGCCATGTGGCTTCGTCGTGGGCGTTCAAGGTGCCGTGGCCATAAGAAAGTTTGGCCAATTCCAGTTGTTCAGCGCTGGTCTTGATAAGTTGTTTCAAATCCATTGGGTAAAAGCCTTAAGGCGCTTGACCTTTGTCGAGGGCGCAGGCTTGATTCAAATTTAACAAGACCGATTTGTAGATGTTTTTCAAGGGTTCAATGTCGGCCAAAGCGACATGCTCATCAATTTTGTGAATGGTGGCATTGGGTGGACCCAATTCAATCACTTGAGGGCATGTTTGTGCAATGAACCTGCCATCACTGGTGCCGCCCGTGGTGGACAATTCTGTTTTGAGACCTGTCACCGTTTGAATGGCTTCTTGCACCGCCTTCACCAAGGTGCCAGGTGTTGTGAGAAAAGGAAGTCCACCCAGCGTCCAGTGGATGTCAAACTTCAAGTTGTGCTTTAAGAGAACATCTGTGAGTCTCTTTTTCAAGCGGGTCTCTGAGGACTCGGTGCTAAAACGAAAGTTGAAGTCAATGATCATTTCGCCAGGAATGACATTGGTGGCGCCAGTGCCGGCTTGAACGTTGCTAATTTGCCAGCTTGTTGGCGGGAAAAATTCATTGCCTTCGTCCCAGACCATGCTGGCCAATTCGGCCAAGGCGGGTGCCGCTCGGTGCACAGGGTTGTCTGCCAATTGCGGATATGCAATATGACCTTGTATGCCTTTCACAACCAGCTTGCCGCTCAGGGAGCCCCTTCGGCCATTTTTGATCATGTCGCCAGTTTGTTTGACGGATGTGGGCTCTCCGACGATGCAATAGTCGGGTGTTTCTTTTCGCTCATGCAGTATTTCGCAAATGCGCACAGTACCGTCGAGGGCGGGGCCCTCCTCATCACTGGTGAGCAAAAACGCAATTCCCAAAGCTGGGTGAGGACACTCTTGGTAAAACTCTTGGGTGGCTACCACCATGGCCGCCAGGGAGGTTTTCATATCACTGGCACCACGCCCAAACAATTTGCCATCGCGGTGTGTCGGCGTGAATGGATCGCTGGACCATTGTTGAAGTGGGCCTGTCGGTACCACATCGACGTGACCTGCAAACGCCAATGTTTGACCTGAGGTGCCTGATCTTTTGGCCCAAAGATTTCTGACGCGAAAGTGGTCAGGCCCTAGATCAATCACTTCACATTGAAAGCCTAAGACCTCAAGGTGCGTGTTGATCAGTGCTGTGCAACCGCCATCTTCGGGTGTGACAGAGGGCCGTGAAATCAATTGCTCTGCCAGTCTGAGTGTGGCGCTCATGATTCGCGTCCTGATCGAATAAAGCGAGCAATGCGGTGTGCTGCTTCTAAACACTCTGAGGTCTCGGCTACCAAAGCCATGCGAACACGGCCATGGCCAGGATTGAGTCCATTCACGGTTCGTCCGATGAAACTGCCGGGTAAGACAGTGACATGTTCCTTGGCGAATAGCTCACGCGCAAAATCGGCATCACTGCGATTCCATGCTGCTGGAACACCCGCCCACAGGTAAAAACTGGCATCTGGTAATTTGACATCCATGACTTCTGCGAGCACGGGCGTGACTTTGGCAAATTTAGTGCGATAGAGGTTGCGATTTTCAACAACGTGAGCTTCATCGTTCCAAGCTGCAATGCTGGCGGCTTGAACCACACCGCTCATGGCACAACCATGGTAGGTGCGATACAGCAAAAAGTCTTTGATGATGGCGGCATCGCCGGCTACAAAGCCGCTTCGCAAGCCAGGCACATTGCTGCGTTTGGACAAACTGGTAAAGGCGATCAAACGTTTGAACTCTTTGTAGCCCAAAAGATAAGCTGCTTCCAGACCGCCCAATGGGGGCTCATCTCTAAAGTAAATTTCGCTGTAGCACTCGTCGGAGGCAATCACAAAGCCGTATTTTTCGCTGAGCTCAAACAAGGTTTGCCATTCGGCCAGGGGCATGATCTTTCCGGTGGGGTTGCCTGGAGAGCAGACAAAAACAAGCTGTGTCTTGCGCCAAATTTCTTCAGGAACGGCATGCCAGTCAGCCGAAAAGTCGTTTTCTGGGGAATTGGCCACATAAAAGGGCTCAGCTCCTCCCAAGAGGGCGGCACCTTCGTAAATTTGATAGAAGGGGTTGGGACTGACCACCTTGGCACCTGCTTGAGTGGGGTCTAAAACAGCCTGAGCTAGGGCAAACAGGGCCTCTCTTGAGCCATTGACCGGCAAAATTTGGCTACTTGCTTCAATTTCAATGCGATATCGGCGCTTTAGCCATTCAGCGCAGGCTTCCCGCATGCGCAATTCGCCGACAGTGGCTGGATATCCAGACAGTGCGGTGTCTAGCGACGATTTCAGCGCTGTTTTGATGAATTCGGGGGTGGCGTGTTTGGGCTCGCCAATGCCAAGGCTAATGTGCGCGCGGTCTGAAGGCGGTGTCGCGCTTGCAAACAATTGACGAAGGCGCTCAAAGGGATAGGGTTGTAGGGTGGCCAGTAGGGGATTCATCCCCCAATTATCCGGGATTGTGGTGCCATTTTTGGCTTCAATTTCAAGTGAATTCTGGCCTGATGGGCGCATTGGGTCGGTTAACATGGCATCTTCGGGCACAAGGTGTGCCCCTCGACTCTATTTCTGATTGCTGTGCGCCTCAATTCCATCAAATTATCTGGATTCAAATCCTTTGCAGAACCCACCAATTTTGTCTTGCCTGGGCAGTTGGTTGGTGTTGTCGGACCTAACGGTTGCGGTAAATCCAACATCATGGATGCCTGTCGCTGGGTTTTAGGCGAGTCCAAAGCCTCTGAGTTGCGTGGTGAATCCATGCAAGACGTGATCTTCAATGGCACCAACACCCGCAAAGCAGCAAGCCGAGCCAGTGTTGAGTTGATTTTTGACAATGCAGATCATCGTGCAGGAGGCCAATGGGGGCAGTTTGCAGAAATTGCTGTGAAGCGCGTTTTGACGCGCGATGGCAACAGCAGTTATTTCATCAACAACCAGCCCGTTCGCCGACGTGACGTACAAGATGTTTTCTTGGGCACGGGACTCGGCCCACGCGCTTACGCCATCATTGGTCAGGGCACCATCAGTCGAATCATTGAGTCCAGACCCGAAGAGTTGCGTTTGTTTCTTGAAGAGGCGGCTGGTGTTTCCAAATACAAAGAACGTCGACGTGAAACTGAAAACCGTTTGTCTGACACGCGTGAAAACTTGACGCGGGTTGAAGACATTCTGCGTGAATTGAATGCCAACCTAGACAAGTTGGAAAAGCAAGCAGAAGTGGCTCAGCGCTTCAATGATTTGAAAGCTGACAGTACCTTGAAGCAGCAGCAGCTTTGGTTTTTCAAACGGGCTGATGCTGAATCCGATCAGATCAAAATCAAGGCTGAAGTTGACAAAGCGGTCATTGATTTAGAAGCTCGAATTGCAGATCTTCGCCACGTGGAAGCAGATCTCGAGACAGTGCGTCAAGCGCATTACGCGGCAGGTGATCAAGTCAACCAAGCGCAAGGGCTTTTGTACGAAGCCAGCGCCGAAGTCGGTCGCCTTGAGGCAGAAATTCGATTTGTCGTAGAAGGTCGTCAGCGTGCCGAGCAGCGCTTGACTCAATTGCAAGCACAATCCGCCGATTGGTCTGACAGGCAAACTCAAGCTCAAGCCGAGCTGGCGTCTTTGGCTGAACAAGCATTGCAGGCGGAAGATCAATCAATCACACTGGCGGCGCAGGTTGAAGACCAAGCGCAAGTCTTGCCTGAGCTAGAAGAAGCTTTGCGACAAGCCCAAGCCAAGGCCAATGAACAACGAGGCAGCGTGGTTCAGGTGCAGCAGCAAATTCAAGTATTGGCTGCAGATCAACGCAATATTGAAGACCAGAATCGCCAACTCACGCTCAGGCGCGAGCGTTTGGTGGCTGATCGAAATGCCTTGGATGCACCCGACGATCAAAAACTGTCCCAACTGCAATTGCAGTTGGCTCAAGCTGACGCTTTGGCCAAGGAAAGCCATGCCCGGCTTGAACAGTTGGAGGCGCAGACACCCCTTCTAGATCAAGAGCGCCGCGATCAACAACAGGCTGTCAATGATGAATCGGCCAAGTTGTCAGATCTCACGGCCAAAATTGAAGCACTCAAATCACTCCAAGAAAAAGTGAAAACCGATGGCAAGCTGAAGCCTTGGTTGACCAAGCACGGCTTGGACGGGCTTCAGGGTTTGTGGAGCAAGATTCACATGGAACCCGGTTGGGAAAATGCCATGGAGTCGGCACTGCGGGAGCGGCTATCGTCCTTAGAAGTATCTCGCTTAGACATGGTGAAGGCTTTTGCCGCTGATGCACCCCCCGCTAAGCTTTCTTTTTATTCGCCCCCCAATGCGAGCCAATCTACTGCTCGCAAAGGCTTGCCTTCAGCGTGTCGCCCACTTTCGAATTTGCTGAGGCTTTCCGATGCAGGCCTCTCAGCCTTACTGACAGATTGGTTGCAGGGTTACTTTACCGCGCCATCGCTAGAAGATGCCATGGCTTGGCGTGACCAACTTCAGGGCTCTGAGTGTTTGGTGGTGCAAGCAGGACACGCCATTGGCAAGCACAGCGTTAGTTTTTATGCGTCAGATTCAGAGCAAGCAGGCCTTTTGGCTCGCGCACAGGACATTGAAAACTTTGAGAAACAATTGCGTGCGCAAACGCTGATTGCGGAAGAGACTCGGTCTGCTTCTGTGCGTGCAGAAGCAGCCTATTCAGACTCAGCCCAGCGCTTGGTCTCTGTTCGTCAAGAAGCTTCAGAGACTCAAGCCAAAGCGCATGAACTCCAAGTGGAAACACTTCGCCTCTCACAATGGGCTGAGCAAACTCGAGCACGGACCGAGCAAATCGCAAGTGACATGTCTGAAGTTGACTTGAGCTTGGAAGATCTGCAAGAGCGCCGCATGACTGCCGAGGCTCGTTTCGAAGAACTCGATATGCAATTGGCTGACAACCAAGAGCGGCATGCGCAATTGGATGAGCGTGTCATTGAGGCCGAAAGAAAAATGTCTGAGTGTCGTGAGCAACAGCGCACCTTAGAGCGTTTGGCTCAAGAAGCCACTTTTTCTCAGCGCAGTCTAGACGCTAGACGCTCAGAATTGCAGCGTGGGCTTGAAACTGCGAGTCAGCAAATCCAAAGCATTGCTGAAGAACAAGAGCGTGCGCGAGAAGAGTTGTCTCGTCTCACCGATGCGGCGGCTCAAGCAGGCTTGCAAAATGCGTTGGCCATGAAAATGGAGCGAGAAAAAGTATTGGGACTTAAACGCAGCGAATACGATGATTTGACAGCACGTTTGCGCGCAAGCGATGAACGCAGAATGAGTTTTGAGCGTGAGCTTGACCCCCTGCGACAAAGAATTACTGAGTTGCAGCTCAAAGAGCAGGCCTCGCGCTTAGGTCTTGAGCAGTACACGCAGTTGCTGATGGATGCAGAGGCCGATCTAGAAGCTTTAGCCAAATCAATCGAAGAGGGCAATGTGAGATTGACGGGCCTGCAATCCGAAATTGATCGACTCAACCGCGAAATTGCAGCCTTGGGTGCTGTTAATTTGGCGGCCTTGGATGAGCTCACAGTCTCTCGTGAACGCAAGATTTTCCTAGACGCCCAAACCGCCGACTTGACCGAGGCGATGACGACTTTGGAAGATGCCATCAAGAAAATTGATGCTGAAACAAGAGATCTTTTGAGTGGCACTTTCAAAATTGTCAATGAACATTTTGGCCGCATGTTCCCTGAATTGTTTGGCGGCGGTAACGCACGGTTGGTCATGACGGGCGATGAAATTTTGGACTCTGGGGTGCAAGTCATGGCACAACCCCCAGGTAAAAAGAATCAAACCATTCACCTTTTGTCTGGCGGCGAAAAGGCCCTGACAGCCATTGCCTTGGTGTTTGCTATTTTCCAGCTCAACCCAGCACCATTTTGTTTGTTGGATGAGGTCGATGCACCCCTTGACGACAGCAATACCGAACGCTATGTCAAGTTGGTCAAGAGCATGGGCAAAGAAACCCAGTTCTTGTTTATCAGTCACAACAAAATCGCCATGGAAATGGCAGAACAATTGATAGGTGTGACGATGCAAGAGCAGGGGGTATCGCGCATTGTGGCAGTCGACATGGAGGCCGCAGTGTCTATGGCCGAATTGATTTAACTTGGCTTACATTTTTTTAAATACCCCGTTTGCATTCCAATCATGAGCTCATTGCAAAACAGTCTGTTAATTGTTGGTGGCCTAACCCTGGTGGGCGTTGTTTTGTACAACATTTGGACAGCTCGACAAAATTCTCCTCGGCAAGCGGCACCAGAACTATCGGACACAGGACTTGATCTAGCGCTTGATCCTTTACTCGCAGAGCGCCAAGGTCCACAGGATCCATCCTATTTGGATGATGTCATTGACATTCTGCCTACACCAGAAAAAAAACCGCCTCTTGACGCTCTCATTGACGTCATCGCTGCCATTGAGGTGGATGTTCAGGTATCTGGCGATGCAGCGTTGGCCGCGCTTCCGGCTACGCGACGTGTCGGCACCAAGCCTTTTGCGGTGGAAGGCTTGAACGACACCACTGGGGAGTGGGAAATGCCCGTGGCGGGTCGTCGTTATCACGCGTTTCAAGCGGGGGTGCAATTGGCCAACCGTGTGGGTCCTTTGAATGATATTGAGTTCTCAGAATTTGTAATTAAAGCGCAAGCGTTTGCTGACTCTGTGGGTGGGGCGCCTGAATTCCCTGACATGTTGGAGGAAGTGGCGCGTGCAAGAGAGCTGGATCAATTTGCCAGCGCGCACGATGCGCAATTGAGTTTTACCGTGTGTGCCACATCGGCTGCCTGGAGTCCCGGCTATATTCACCAACATGCAGCCCGCTGGGGATTTGTTGCAGGCGTGATTCCTGGTCGAATGGTTTTGGCTGCGGCAGTGCAAGGATTGCCACCGATCTTGTCATTGTCTTTTGACACACAGGCTGCCATGGCAGATGACCCTGCATTGTCAGCCATCCGTGAGTTTTCACTGAGTCTGGATGTGCCTCAAGTACCGAGAGAAGAGAGTGCTTTTGCTCGACTGAGAGAAGCTGCGCGCATTTTAGGCAAGGAGATGGATGGCGTCATTACAGACGGCGCTGGCCATGCCCTGAACGAGTCCGACTTGAATGCCATTGCTCTCGATTTGGAACAACTCTATGATGCACTCGACGAGCGAGAATTGTCAGCAGGATCGCCGCAAGCACGTCGTTTGTTTTCATAATTGAGTCTAGCTGGTCACGTGAACTTAGATTTGTTTTCAGATTCGCAAGACGACATGCCGCAAGTGCTCAAAAGCTTAGAACTTGCCGATCAAAAAGCCTCGCAGCTTCGCAACATATTGCATCGGTACGCACATGCGTACTACACATTGGATGCACCAGAAGTTCCAGATGCTGAGTACGACCGACTTTTCCGGCAACTCCAAGAGATTGAAAATCAATACCCATCCTTGGCATCGGCTGCTTCCCCCACTCAGCGTGTGGGCGGTGAGATTTTGCCGGAGTTCACCTCAGTGCGTCATCAAGTTCCGATGCTGAGCATTCGAACGGAGACGGATACCGATGCCACTGGCGCAACTGCTTTTGATGCGCGAATCAGAAAAGAATTGGGTTTGACAGAGGGTGCATCTGAAGTAGCCTATGTCGCAGAACTCAAATTTGATGGCCTTGCCATGAGCCTGCGCTACGAAAACGGTGTTTTGGTTCAAGCGGCCACAAGGGGCGATGGTGAGCAGGGTGAAGATGTCACACACAACATTCGAACCATTGGACAAATTCCTTTGCAACTGCCGCCAGATGTTCCTGCTATTTTAGAAGTGCGTGGCGAAGTTTATATGCGGCGAGATGACTTTGATGCGCTAAATCAACGGCAACTCCAAAAAATTGCTGATGGCATCAAGGGTGAGAAAACTTTTGTCAATCCGCGAAATGCTGCAGCTGGGGCTGTGAGGCAACTCGATTCCAACATTGCAGCTCAAAGACCGCTGAGTTTTTTCGCATATGGTTTAGGCGAGGTGGCGGGTTGGCCAAAGGGCCACGCAGCTTTTCTGCACCATGGCGATTTATTGCAAACGCTCAAAGCCTGGGGCTTTCCGGTTGCCTCTCAAACCAAGTGCGTCATGGGTGCGTCTGGACTAATCGCTTTTCATCAAGAAATTGCCCAGCAACGTGACACTCTGCCCTACGACATTGATGGGGTGGTCTACAAAGTCAATGAGTTAGCGCTGCAAGAAAAGCTGGGATTTGTCACCCGAGAGCCTCGATGGGCCGTGGCACATAAATACCCTGCACAAGAAGAATTGACCACCGTACTGGCCATCGATGTTCAGGTAGGCCGAACAGGCAAGTTAACGCCAGTTGCCAAATTGGCGCCCGTTTTTGTGGGCGGTGTGACCGTGACCAATGCCACCTTGCACAACGAAGACGAGGCTCGTCGCAAAGATGTTCGCATTGGGGATACGGTCATTGTGCGGCGGGCTGGCGATGTGATTCCTGAGGTGGTCAGTGTGATCATGGACAAGCGCCTAACAGGTTCAGAAATTTTCACGATGCCGCATATTTGTCCTGTTTGCGCAAGTCCTGCGGTGCGGGATGAAGATGAAGCCGACTATCGCTGTACGGGTGGTCTTTACTGTGGCGCACAGCGCAAACAAGCCTTCTTGCATTTTGCTCAGAGAAGAGCCGTTGAAGTTGACGGTTTGGGCGAGAAACTGATTGACCAATTGGTCGATGCAGGGGTTGTTCGCACCTTACCCGATTTGTACAAGTTAGGCTTAACGGCTTTGGTGCAACTTGATCGAATGGCAGAAAAATCTGCACTCAATGTGTTGAAAGCCTTAGAGGACTCCAAAGAGACCAGTCTCCCCAGGTTCATTTATGGTTTGGGCATCCGGCATGTGGGTGAGGCCACAGCGAAAGAATTTGCGCGCCACTTTGGAACGCTCGATGCATTGATGAATGCGTCGCTTGATGAGTTATTGCAAGTTGCTGATGTGGGGCCCATCGTGGCTCAAAGCGTACTGACTTTTTTTGCGCAAGCGCACCACCAAGAAATTGTGGCGCAACTCAGGGCTTGTGGTGTCAGGTGGGAGGAAGGACCGCCGGCAGAAAGAGCGGTTCTGCCTTTGACAGGCAAAACGATTGTTCTGACTGGCACATTGCCAAAATTAAGTCGCGATGATGCCAAAGCCATGTTGGAAGCAGCCGGTGCCAAAGTGGCAGGTTCGGTCAGTCAAAAAACAAGTTATGTGGTGGCAGGTGCTGAGGCTGGCAGCAAGCTTGAGAAAGCCTTGGCTTTAGGGGTTCCGGTTTTGGATGAAGCTGGTTTGTTGGCATTGTTAAAGGGAGATTCGCATGGCAATTCGTGAAATATTGAAAATGGGTGATGAGCGTCTGTTGCGTCACGCCAAACTCGTTTCGGCCTTCAACACGCCAGAATTGATTGAAGGCATTGCGGACATGAAAGAGACCATGTTGGCAGCCAATGGGGCAGGGCTGGCTGCGCCCCAAATTGGGTGGGATATTCAGCTCGTGATCTTTGGCACAGGCCAAGTTATCTCTCGGTATCCTGATGCTGCGCCCATTCCATTGACCATCTTAATTAACCCCGAAATCACACCCCTAGGCGATGAGCTTCAGCATGATTGGGAAGGGTGCCTCTCTGTGCCAGGCTTAAGAGCCATTGTGCCCAGATGGCAGCACATTCAATACACTGGTTTGGATGAGCAGGGCAAGCGCATAGAGCGAACTGCCAGTGGCTTTCACGCCAAAGTGGTTCAGCACGAGTGCGATCACTTGGTGGGAATTTTGTACCCACAGCGCGTCCGTGATTTCACAAAGTTTGGTTTCAACTCTGTTTTGTTTCCCCACCTGGCGCCAGAAACAGACGATTAAAGTCTGGCCAGTCTTTCGATAGCGGCTTGCAAGTTGCTGCCAGCATGACGGTGATCAAGGCTTGCTTTGCGCCGGTCATGAGCGGATGTTTATCTTCAAATTTCGTAGTCATTGACATGACCCGTCATGGCTTTTGCAACCAGAGATGCCGTTAACCTGTCGCTCAATAACTCGGCAAATTGATAAACAAAGTTTCTGAGATATGCACCGCGTTTGAAGGCTACTCGCGCTACGTTTTTACCCAGCAAATCTCCCAAGGGGCGAGCCATTAAATCGCCAACAGGGTCATCCTTCATGGCCATTTCGGCCACGATGCCAACACCCAATCCCAATCGCACATAAGTTTTGATGACATCAGAGTCAATGGCCTCAAGGGCTATGCGAGGATGCAGATTTTTACTCGCAAATGCGGCGTCAATCTTTGTTCGGCCCGTGAAGGAAGGGTGGTAAGTAATCAATGGTTCTTTGGCGATGTCTTCCAAATGAAGATGTTTTTTGTTCGCCAAGGGATGATCTGGCGGAAGCACCAACATGTGTTGCCATTCATAACAGGGCAGCGTGACCAGTTCTTCATAATTGGCCAATGATTCTGTGGCCATGCCTATTTCGGCAGTGTCATCAAGCAACATCTTTGCTACTTGATCTGGCGAGCCCTGATGCAAACTGATGTTCACTTGGGGATACAGCTCGCGCAATTTGGCGACGGGCAATGGCAGCACATACCTTGCTTGGGTATGGGTGGTTGCAATTGAAAGCGTGCCATTGTGCTGAGCGCTGTATTGGTCTCCAATTTTCTTTAAATTTCCAATTTCGCGCATGATGATCTCAATGCTTTTCAGAACGTGTTGGCCAGGTTCTGTGATGCGCTTGAGTCGCTTGCCATGTCGGGCAAAGATGTCGATCCCCAGTTCTTGTTCAAGTTCAATTATGGCTTTTGACACGCCAGGTTGGGATGTGTGAAGCGCTTTGGCTGCTTCAGTCAGGTTCAGATTGCGACGAGATGCCTCTTGTACAAATCGAAATTGATGTAAGTTCATGTCAATAAGCCCAGTAAGATTGGGTTTATTATGCCTTATTGATCTAAAGAATCCGCAAATCAACCCGCATCAGAAAGGCTCAGAAAAGCTGTGTCAGTTCGCCCGCAAAGCAATGGAGGCCATGATACGAATCAGCTCAGGCTCTTCCCCAACAGCCTGGCGCAACTCAAAAAACACATGGGGGTATTGAAGTTTGAGTTCTTGAACCAGTTTGGGCAAGTCCTCTCTTGCATGTTTACCCACACCCAAAAACATGGGAACAATGCGGACGGCATCAATGCCATTTAAAAGCAATTGTGCAACGGTTGATGGCAAATCAGGTTCAGTCAATTCAAGGTAGGCGCAGACCACTTCTGTGGTGGGCGAGAGTTGTTTCATTTGCTGAGCCACGGCCTCAATCGGACGCCGCCAAAGCGCGTCACGAGAGCCATGAGCAAATAAGATGACAGCCTGTTGAGGGGCTTTAGAAGACATGAAATGCTATTCCTTACTGACGCAACACAAGCCAGCCAAAAGTAGCCAGCGAGATGAGGCTGTAAATGAGGGCGGGGGCGGCTGCAGTCAGCCAAGGTTGCCAGTTTTGCAAGTTACCCATGAATCCAAAAACATTGTTCAATAAGTAAAAGCTGATGCCGGCCATCACTCCACCAAAGACATAGCCCGCAATATTGCCTGATCGAAAGTGTAAATAAGCAAATGGCAAAGCCAATGTCAACATGACCAAACAACTTAAAGGATAGAAAACTTTTCGCCAAAATTGAATTTCGTAGCGTTGTGCGCTTTGTCCATTTGCAGCCAAATGACGCATGTATTGAAACAAGTCGACGGTCTTCATGCGATCTGGGCTCAATAAGGCGGCAGAAACCATTTCAGACGTAATTTCTGTTTGCCAAGCCCATTCCGGCAGCGTCAATGTTTCAATTCGTGACTCTTGATTTTTCTGTGCTGTAAAAATTCTGCGATCAGCAGATTTTAAAAGCCAAGCGCCATCAGTCATGATTTGCGCTGAGGGCGCAAATGTCATGGCTTTGAGTCGACCCTCATTGTCAAATTCATGGACGCGAATGTTTTCAGGCTGACCTTCACTGCTCAATGATCTGACATTGACAGCAAATTGAGAGTTGACTTGTTTTTCACGCAACCAAGCACCCGTTTGACCAATGGTAATTTGACCTTGGTAATGCGCTTTTAGCAATTGAGCTTGCTTGTCAGTCCAGGGCGAAATGTAGTCGCCAAAAATGAATGTCACAAAGACAAAAATGAGACCCAATTGAAAAAGCGAGAGAAGCGCTCGCCATGGCCCCAAGCCACCCGTTCTTAAAATGGTGAACTCTGAGTTTTGTGCAAAGCGTGCCATCACAAAAATAGAGCCAATGAGCACAGAAATTGGGAGCAGCTCATATAAATGGCTTGGCATGAGCAGCGCCACATACATCAACGCGTGCTGAATTTGGTAGCCTTGAAATTTGTTGCGACTCAGTGTTTGAAGCTGGTCAACCAAATCAAAAAAAACAAACAAAGCCAAAAATCCCAGCAGCACGAAGCCAACTGCGCGAATGATTTCACCGTGAATGAGTCGACGAATGGTTTTCATGGTGCAACCTTTGTAGCCCGATTCAATGGCAAAAACCAAAGATGGCGCCAGGATAAATTGAAGTGCCTGAAAAGCAGCCAAGCCATTGCAAAGCAAAACGCGCCGCCATGCAGCCCCAGCATCAAGGCAGGAAAAGTGGTCTTGCCAGAAATAATCCAGTTTTGACCGACATTGACCATGTTGTAGTAAGCAACGAAGCAAAACAAGGCAAGGGCCAAGTGGTAACTTTTGCCGATTCGAGGATTCACACTGGCCACTGCAAGGCCCATGATGAGTAAATTGATTGCTGCAATTGGCAAGCCCATGCGCCAAGACAACTCACTCAGGTGGACAGAGGTCGGCTCTTTGATGAGGCCAAGCGTACTAAGCGTTCGAATTTGAGTGCCAGACACTGCCATTTTAGAAGTGGGGTCTATCAACAATTGATAGTCTTGGAACGCCGTAACCCGAACATCACCCGTTTGGTGATTGAGCAACATTTGTTGTCCAGACTTCAAACTTAAAAAACGTTCACCCTTTTGAATTTCAATTTGACCTTGTTGCGCTGTGGTGACTGACTCAATGTGGCCATCCAGACTGGAGACAAAAACATTGCGGCCCGTCTGGTTGTTGGGGCTGTCTTTGTCGATGAAAAAAACTCGCTTGCCGCCTGATGACTCCTGAAACTGCCCAGGTGCTACCCGCTCAATGTCATTGCGTTGTTCGTATCGGTTTTTGAGGTCTTGAATTTGTTTGTTGCTCCATGGCCAGACGAAAAAAGCCAGTAAAGCGATGGCCAAAAAAACAGGGCTTGAAAATTTGAAGAGTGGTTTTGCAAAAGAAGTCAGACCTTTTCCGCTTGAAAACCAAATGACCATCTCGCTGTCTGAATACATGCGCGACAAAGTGGACACCACGGCAATGAACAAACTCAGTGTCAAAATGGTGGTGAGGTGACCAATGACCGTCAAACCCATGATCAGCATCACTTCTGAGGGATTGACAGTTCCTTTGGTGGCTTGGCCCAAAGTTCGGATCAAAATAATGGTCATCACAATTGTGGCCAAAACCACAACGGTGGCACCAAAACTTCGTGCCAAATCTTTTTGAATGGAAGAATGGAATAACATTGTCGGGTATGAAAACCTCAATTATGAACTTCGAATTAAAAACACTCAGCCTGGCCGCCGCCAGCAAACTCCAATTGGACACCTTGATTGTCCTCATTTCTGATCAATTTCAAGCCGGCAAAGACCCGCTTTCGACATTGATTTCAAAAGCGATGAAGGCCAAGGACTTTTCCTCTAAGTCGGGGCAAATGCTTCAAGCCTATGCCAGTCCGGGCATTTCTGCTGGCAAAGTGGTGTTTTTGGGCATTGGAAACGGCGCGCCTCAAGACATCAAATCGGCTGTTTCAGCCCTGATTCCAAGCTTAAAGTCCAACGACACCCAAGAATTGTGCCTTGTGTCAACCGACTCGGGTAAGGCCCCCAGCATTCAAAGCTTGCTGGTGGCCTTGGCAGACGGAACATATGTCTACAGCACAACCAAATCCAAACCGCTTTCACGCAGTTTGCGCCAAGTCACTTTGGGCTTGCCTAGCACCACAACTGCTTTGGAATCTGCATTCAAAACCACCGTTGCCATGATCAGAGGCATTGAGCTGGCCAAGGAGTGGGCCAATCGTCCTGCCAATCATGCAACGCCCACCATGCTGGGAAAAGCCGCGCAGGCCATGGCCAAATCTGCGGCCATCAGTTGTGAGGTACTTGGCCCCAAAGAAGTGGCCAAACTGGGCATGGGCTCGTTCATGGCCGTTGCCAAGGGCTCAGCTGAGCCCCTTCGCTTCATTGTTTTGAAATACCAGGGTGGCGCTAAAACTGACGCCCCCACAGTGTTGGTTGGCAAGGGCATTACTTTTGACACAGGTGGTATCTCTCTTAAGCCTGCCGCTGAAATGGACGAAATGAAATTTGACATGGGTGGCGCTGCCAGTGTTTTAGGCGTGTTCCACTCATTGAGCCAGATCAAACCCAAGATCAATGTGGTTGGGCTTATTCCTGCTTGTGAAAACATGCCAGACGGATTGGCCGTCAAGCCTGGCGATGTGGTCACCAGCATGAGCGGTCAAACCATTGAAATTTTGAACACGGATGCGGAGGGGCGCTTGATCTTGTGTGATGCTTTGACCTACGCTGAGCGCTTCAAGCCCAAAGCGGTCATTGACATCGCCACGCTCACTGGCGCTTGTGTCATTGCTTTGGGCGCTGTTCGAACGGGCATGTTTGCCACCGAGGACGATTTGGCCCATCGCTTGCAAAAAGCGGGAGACGACGCCAACGATCTTTGCTGGCGCATGCCACTGGACGAAGCTTACTCAGAGGCTTTGAAAAGCAATTTTGCAGATATCGCCAATGTGGGCGGACGTGCAGGTGGGGCCATCACAGCGGCCAAGTTCCTGCATCGTTTCACCAAAAAATATGCATGGGCCCATTTGGACATTGCGGGCACAGCGTGGAAAGGTGGCGCCTCTAAAGGCGCTACAGGTCGACCTGTGGGTTTGTTGTTGCACTACTTGCTTTCACAAGCGTCGATGCCTTCCAAACAGCCCTCCAAGACGGTCTCCAAATCACCTAAGTAATTGGCAGGCAGAGACGCCGGACAGCACCCCATGACGCAAGTTGATTTTCATTTCAATGCCAGTGAAAAATTGCCTTATGTTTGCCGCTTGTTAAGAAAGGCTTCCGGGCAAGGCCGAAGAGTGGGTGTGTTGGCTGACCAAGATACAACCCACTTGCTAAACCAGGCCTTGTGGAATTTGAATGCCATCGATTTTGTGTCTCATTGCGATGTCACCGATCCCGCCCATTTGCTGGAACATTCCAGCGTCATTTTTTCTACAGACTGGACGCTTTTGCGGCAGCACCCAAAGCTCGATGTGTTTTTGAACATGAACGAGCTTGCTCCAGATCATTTGCAAGGGGTCCCTCGATTGATTGAAGTGGTGGGACCTGAGGAGAGAGACAAATCAAGCGCACGGCAACGCTGGAAGCACTACTCGCAGCTGGGATTTCAAATCAATCGATTTGATTTGGCAGCTGCCAGCATGGGCTAAGTCGTTCTCTTCTTTCTATTTGTTGAATGGGCCTGCGAGCGAGTTAGGCCATCAACCCACGCTTGGTGAGCAATGGTGTAACGGTAGGTTCTCTGCCTCTGAATGCAATGTAGGCCTCCATAGGGTCTTGGCGGTTGCCAGCTGAATAAATGTGCTCATACAATTTTTGGGCAGGCTCTGCAGCAAAAAGGTCGCCGGCTTCTAAGAAAGCATCAAACCCATCGGCATCCAAAACCTCCGCCCACATGTAAACATAATACGCAGAGGCATAGCCATTGGAAGAAAACAAATGAGAAAAATGAGGCAGTCTGTGTCGCATGCCAATGGCCGGTGGCATTTGAATGGCATTCAATGATTGCGTTTCAAATTCTTGGAAATCTAATTTTTCTAAATCTGTGTTTTCATGCAAGGCCAAATCGACCAAAGCACAAGACACGTATTCGACGGTTGTGAAGCCTTGATTGAAAGTTTGTCCAGCAAGGATTTTTTCAATCAGCTCGTTGGGCATGGGCTGACCCGTTTCTGCATGCAATGCAAATTCCTTCAAAATTTGCGGTTGCATCAACCAGTTCTCATAAACCTGAGATGGAAACTCTACAAAGTCTCTAAGCACACTGGTGCCTGAAAGGCGAGGGTACTTTACTTGTGACAACAAACCGTGCAAGCCATGACCAAATTCATGGAACAGGGTTCGGGCATCGTCCAAGCTCAATAGCGTCGGTTTTCCCTGTTCACCTTGAGAAAAGTTGTTGTTGTTCACCACAATGGGGCGAATTTCTTGAGTCAAATTCATGGGGTCGCGGTAGGTGCTCATCCAAGCGCCAGATCTTTTGCTGCTGCGTGCAAAGTTGTCACTTAAAAATAAGCCGACGTGCTTACCACTGGCATCAGTGACCTCCCAACCAGTGACTGAGTCGTGGTATTTCGAGATGTTGGTCACTTGCTTGAATTGAACGCCAAACAAGCGGCTTGCGACGGCGAACATGGCTTCCGTGAGCTTGTGCAGTTGCAAGTAAGGTTTGATTTCTGCCTCGTTCAAATCAAATTTTTCTTTTCGAACGCGCTCGGTCCAAAAGTGCCAGTCCCATGCGGCCACATTGGAAAGACCAGATAGTTTTTTCAGGTCTTGTCCTTCCTGAATGGCTTTCAATCGGGCTGGGCTCCAGACCCGCATGAGCAAATCTCTTGCTTTTGCAGCGCTGCCAGCCATGGTGTCAGCCAATGCATATTCAGAAAAATTTTGGTAACCCAAGAGGCGCGCTTGGGCCAATCGGATTTTTAAGATTTCTTGCATCACCAATTGGTTGTTGTGAGGGCCTGCGTTTTCCCCACGCTTGCACCACGCCTTCCACATGGTTTCACGCAAGTCACGTCGTTCAGAAAAAGTCATGAACGGTGTCAGAGACGATCTGGAAAGCGTGAACGCATGCGCATTGGATTGCGCCACACCACGGTCTTTGGACTGCTGTTTGGCCGCACTCCTGACAAATTCTGGTAGCCCTGCAAGCTGCTCTTCTTCGGAGAGGATGAGGCAAAATTGGGCTTCATCGGCCAAAACATTTTGGGAAAACTGTGTGAAACAGCTTGCCAGTCTTTCGGAATAGGCCGCAAATGTTTGTCGATCTTGGTCCTTTAGCTTTGCGCCTGCACGGACAAAATCCAGTTGGTATCTTTCAATCAGGCGAACACTCACCGAATCTAAGTTGAGGTGGGCTCGATGGAGATACAGTTTTTCAATGCGTTGAAAAAGTGCTTCGTTCAAAAATAAGGCAGCGTTGTGAGCGGCAAGTTTGGGGGCGATGTCGCGCTCAATGCTTTGTATTTCTGGAGAAGTATGGGATGCGCTGAGGTTGAAGAAAACGGAGGTCGTTTGATTCAACAGGGCGCCACTTGCCTCTAGTGCAAGCAAGGTGTTTTCAAAACTGGGTTCGTCTTGTTGATTGGCGATATTTTGGATTTCAGTTTGATGCTTTGCCAATGCCATGTTGAAAGCTTCGGGAAAATGATTGGCTTGAATGTCTTCAAAGGGGGGCATCTCAAAGGGGGTCTGCCAAGTTTGCAACAAAGGATTGGTCATGGGTCAGTCTGGTGAAAAAGATGTTGAATATTTCACTTTGAGGGTTAACTTGCAATTAAGGCATGCATGTAAGTAATAACCCTTCATCGTGTCGATTTGCAAAGAATTTGCATGAAGTTAGATTATTCTCCATCCTTTGATTTCAAGTGTATTTTGTGTCTGTACTGACTGAGGAAAAATGTGCATCTAGTTGTTGGTTCAAAAATGACGTCCAGCTCATCTGCATGGGTGACGCTCTCTGGCTTGGCTTTTCAAAAGGTGCTAGCTTGTTTGGTGCTGGGCTTATCGATCACGATGGCATTGGCCAGCCCAAACCCAAAAGCCAATCCCGCCGACCCAGGCAAGGTTTTGAAGGTGGCTTTTCCCGCTCCTGAGACGGGGTTTGATCCTGTTCGTGTCAACGACTTGTATTCCAACACCATCACGGCGGTTATTTTCCAGCCGCTCTTGACCTACGACTGGATGGCCATGCCCACTCGCTTGGTGCCAAATGCTGCAGAATCGATGCCACAGGTGTCGGCTGACCAAACAACTTTTACATTCAAAGTGAAAAAGGGTTTGTATTTCACGCCCGATGAGGCATTCAAAGGACAAAGACGCGAGCTTACTGCACAGGATTTTGTCTACACCCTGCTGCGTCATGCCGATCCCAAAAATCGCAGCCCCCAAGTCTCAGATTTGGATGACAAGATTTTTGGCTTTGCTGAATCTCGGAAAAAAGCCATCGTTTCTGGTCGATTTGATTATGACCAAAAGCACCCAGGCATCTATGCCACTGATCGTTACACGCTTGTCATTCAACTGATCCAGCCCGATCGCAATTTTCTTACCCTGCTGACCAGTCCTTACTCGGGCGGTATGGCGCGTGAGGTTGTTGAAAAGTATGGCTTTGAAGGCATCATGGCCAACCCAGTGGGCACAGGGCCTTATATTCTTGAAAAGTGGGTTCGGGGTTCCAAAATTATTCTCAGAGCCAACCCTGAATTTCCTGGCTTTGTTTGGGACTTTCAAGCTCCCAACAATCCTATCGAAATTCGAATCGCCAATCAAATGCAAGGCCGAAAAATGCCTCAGATTGGTCGCATTGAAGTGAGCATCATTGAAGAGCCTCAATCGATGTGGTTGGCTTTTAGTGGCAAAGAAATTGACACCGTCGGCGTGCCGCCCTCGTTCATTGAAAAGGCACTGACGCCCAACAACGATTTGCTTCAGACATGGGTTGCCCAAGGCGTGAACATGTACAGGAGCATTGAGCCCGACATACGCTACCAATTCTTCAACATGAGGGACCCTGTGATTGGTGGCTATACTCCTGAAAAAATTGCCCTCAGGCGCGCCATCATCATGGGCTTTGATGTTGACGAAGAAATTCGAGTCATTCGAAAAGGTCAAGCAGTCAAGGCTCAGCAAATGGTTTCACCTGTCGTGGCCGGCCATGACCCCAACTACAAGAGCCTTGTGAAGTTCAGCCCGCTCTCTGCCAATGCCTTGCTTGATCAGTTTGCTTACAAGAGGGATGCAAAGGGCTACCGAAACATGCCTGATGGCAAGCCGCTTGTGTTCACCATTTATTCCTCTACATCCTCTGTTGATCGCGAGAGGGATGAACTTTGGAAAAAATCGATGGACCGTTTGGGTATTCGACTCAAGGTTAAAAAAGACAAGTTCCCAGAAATGCTCAAACAGGGAAAGCAGTGCGCTATTCCCTCTTGGTCTTTGGGCTGGACGCGGTCTTCTGAAGCCGAATTTGTCATGAAGTTGCTGTACTCCAAAACCATTGGTCAAAACAATTACGCTTGTTTTGAGAGTGCCGAATACGATGCTTACTTTGAGCAACTCAAGCGTCTGCCTGATGGCCCTGAGCGCACCCGGGTTTTGCACAACATGTACCGATTGATGGAAGTCAATGGCGTATTGGGTTTGAGTTCGACTGGCATCGCCACACGACTGAGTCATCAGCGAGTGGAAGGTTTTCGCAAGCACCCCTTGATTTTGGGTGATTGGATTTACTATGACATTCAAAAACCATAAAGGGCATTGACACATGAGTGCCTATATTCTTCGCCGCATTTGGCAAATGATCCCCACCCTGGCTGGTGTAATTTTGTTGGTTTTCTTTCTGTTCAATTGGATTGGTGGCGACCCCGCCTACGTTTTAGCAGGCTTGTTTTCAAACCAAGAGCAAATTGACAGCATTCGCGCTGAACTTGGATTGGATCAACCCCTGGTTGTGCAACTTTGGATATTTGTCAAACAGGTTGCCACTTTTGATTTTGGCAACAGTTGGACAACCGGTGAGTCAGTTGCCGATATTTTTGCAACGCGCTTACCCGCATCCTTGACCTTGATGGCTCCTTTGCTGTTGATCGAAACGCTTGTGGCGCTGGTTCTGGCTGTCGGCCTTGCATGGGTCAGGGGTTCTTCCACTGATCGAGGCACCATGGTGGTGTTCACGGCACTGATGTCTGTCAGTATTTTGGTCTTTATTATTTTGGGCCAGTACGTGTTGGCATATCGCTTAGGTTGGTTTCCCGTTCAGGGTTGGAGCGACGATTACTGGAAAAATATCAGTACCTATGCACCGCTGCCTATCTTGTTGGGTTTGTTGGTCAGCATTGCCCCGAATACACGCTTGTTTAGAAGTTTTGTACTGGATGAAGTAGATCAGGACTATGTTCGAACCGCGCGGGCTAAAGGCTTGTCTGAGCCGCGGGTCATGTTTGTCCATGTGCTGCGCAACGCCCTTATTCCAGTCATTACATTTGTCATCTCCAATCTGCCAGGACTTTTGTTGGGCGCTTTTTTGCTGGAGCGATTCTTTGGAATTCCAGGTGTAGGCCGTGAAATTATCTTGGCTGTGGAGCGCAGTGATTTTCCGGTGATCAAGGCTGTGACCGTGTACGTTGCCATTGCCACCATGATCTTCAATTTGATAGGTGATGTTCTTTATCGCATCACCGATCCTCGAGTGCAGTTGCGCTGAGATTTGTTTACGTTTTATGAATATGCAAAGTCAATCAAATGTCGCAAACAACGTGAGTGAAGGTGCGTGGGCGCTGGCTTGGCGACGCTTCAAATCTGACCGTGTTGGGATCTGGAGTGGCATTACTGTCATCCTATGCTTGGTCTTGGTCTTTTGCACACTGTTAGGGACTCTGGCCTCCGATTGGGAAAAGGAAGTGGCCATTAGCAATGCACCGCCTTCGTGGGCCATGAGTGGCCTGAAGGGAGATGACGGTGCTGCCGCAACGGCTGAGATTGTTCTTTACGAACCTACACCCTCAGATGTTGTAGATCCCATTGCGCCGCAATGGGAGTTGGCACAAAAAGCTGTCAAGCCCGCAGGCGAAAAGGTCAATGCACTTTCAACGCACTTGCCGATGGGCTCTGACAAGTGGGGCAGGGATGTTTTGGCGAAGACCATCAAAGGTGCTGAAACCAGTATTTTGGTCGGCTTGGCAGCCGCCCTGATGGCCACACTGTTGGGCTCGGTGCTTGGCGCAGTTTCAGGCTGGTACGGAGGCGTTGTCGATGATTTGAGCAATTGGCTTTACAACGTGTTTCATTCCATTCCTGGCATCTTGCTCATCTTGGCCATTGCGGCAGTGCTCAACACAAAAGGCACCATGGCCGTGGTGCTTATTTTGGGAACCACAGGTTGGACGGGCACCTACCGCCTAATGCGAGGTGAATACCTGAAACACCGCAACCGAGATTATGTGCGTGCTGCGGATGCCATTGGCGCCTCCAACAACCGCCGCATGTTTGTCCATATTTTGCCCAACGTCAGTCACGTTATCCTGGTTCAGTTTTCACTGCTCACAGTGGCTTGTATCAAAGCGGAGGTCATTTTGTCTTTCCTTGGGTTTGGTGTGCCGGTGGATGGTGTTTCTTGGGGCACTATGCTTACTGAAGCACAAAACGATTTGTTGGTAGGCAAGTGGTGGCAATTGTTATCAGCCACGGTGGCGATGTCTATTTTTGTCACGGGCTTGTCTCTTCTTACAGACTCACTGAGGGATGCTTTAGATCCCAAAGTGATCCATTGAGTTTTATGGATTGAATGCTTTTCATGGCGACACGCAGACCCCCTCCACCTATCGCTCAAATTTCTGACAATTTGTTGGAAGTGAAGAACCTCACGGTCGATTTCATCAGTGCATCCAAAGCACCGGTTCGAGCGGTGGAAGAAGTTTCTTTTGTGATTCCCCGAGAAAGAACAGTTGCATTGGTTGGTGAGTCTGGCAGTGGTAAGTCTGTCAGTGCTTTGGCCATCATGGGTTTATTGCCGCCCCAAAATGCCAAAGTAGCCCTGCATTCTTCTATTGAGTATGACAACCGATCTTTGTTAAATCTCTCAAGGTCTGAATGGCAATTGATTCGGGGTTCCCGCATTGCCATGATTTTTCAAGACCCGATGACGTCTTTGAATCCTGTTTACACCGTGGGTTTTCAGCTGGCAGAGATGTTGAAAATTCACAAGAACATGCCCAACAAAGAGGCCGCCTTGCGAGCCTGTGACCTTCTTGAAGAAGTGGGAATTCCAGAACCTCGAAAACGCGTCAATGCCTATCCACACGAGTTGTCTGGTGGCCAACAACAAAGGGTCATGATTGCCATGGCGCTGGCTTGCGAGCCTGAGCTTTTGATTGCTGACGAGCCCACCACCGCCTTGGATGTGACGGTGCAACGGCAAATTTTGTTGCTCCTCGCGCAATTGCGTGAGAGGCGTCGAATGGCCATGCTGTTCATTACCCATGATCTCGGGTTGGTAAGTGAAGTAGCAGACCAAGCCGTGGTGATGCGCAAGGGCACAGTGCGCGAAGCCGGACCCGTCAGAACACTGTTTACCCAACCGCAAGACCCTTACACCAAGGCACTTCTAAGCTGCCGCCCAAGCGTCGAGCGTCAGGGGCTAAGGCTCTTGACCATTGACGATTGGATGTCTGCCAATAGCTCCGAAGAGGTGGTGGCTTCTTCTGTCTCCCGTTCAGTGGAGCCCATTGCCGTTGTCAATTCGTCTGATTCAGGCAAGCCCTTGTTGGAAGTTCAGGGCTTGCGAAAAGTTTTCAAACGTTCTGGACCATGGTTTCAAAATGATGACTTTGTCGCGGTTGAGAATGTCAGTTTCCAGCTAATGAGGGGGCAGACTGTCGGGTTGGTTGGTGAGTCTGGCTCGGGTAAAACCACCGTTGGCTTGTGCATGTTAAGGCTGCACGAGGCTACGGCTGGCAAGGTTCTCTACGAAGGCAAAAACTTGCTGGACATGTCCAGTAAAGAGTTTTCAACATACAAACGCAGGCTGCAGATTGTTTTTCAAAATCCGTATGCTTCTTTAAATCCCCGCTTTACGGTTGGGGAAATTTTGAGTGAACCGATGCAGCTTCACGGAATTGGTTTGAACAGCGCCGACTGGGAGAAGAAATCTTTGTCTTTGTTAGACAAAGTGGGAATGCCTGCTTCTGCACTCAAACGCTATCCATTTGAATTTTCTGGCGGGCAACGCCAGCGAATTGCCATTGCACGCTCTTTGAGTTTATCGCCCGAGGTGGTGGTCTTGGATGAAGCTGTGTCTGCTTTGGATGTTTCTGTTCAAGCACAAGTACTGAACTTGCTGAAGGATTTGCAAAAAGATTTGGGATTGAGCTATTTGTTCATTTCCCACGATTTGGAAGTTGTGCGATACATGTCTGACTCCTTGCTTGTGATGAACAAAGGCCAAGTTGTGGAGCAGGGCGATGCGGCCAGCATTTACCAGCATCCTCAACATGCTTATACGCAAACATTGTTGGCCGCAGTTCCGAAGGTTCAAGAGTCATTCGCTTGATTCAATGCTGGCAATTGTTTGATTGACCTTAATTGCGGTCTAACATAGGCAATGGTGGCAACAAGCAAGGTGCCTATGCCTGCGCACAGCAAAGAACTGCGCATGCCAACATGCTCAGCCATCCAACCTCCCAAAATGGCCCCTGGGGCAGCAGGCAAGGTAATCAACCAACGCATGGTGGTCGTCATTCTTCCTAGTAGTTCGGTGGGTGTGTAAGACTGTCTCAATGACAAAAAATTGACGAACAGCAAAGTTGCTCCCCAACTAAAGCAAAGCAGCATCCATGCGAACAGAACGACGCCAGGTAAGCGGCCTTCAAGCAAGAGAAGGCTTAACCAGCCGATGGAGGTGATCACAATTCCCAGAATCAGTGCGGGCCCTAAACCCAGTCGTTTAGAAATGGGCGGCCCAGCCATGCCTCCCAAGATTGAGCCAAGACCCATCGCCACAAAACTCAAGGCCACCAATGCTTCATCTAAGCCCAGATCTTTGACGGCAAAAATGATCTGAACTGAAAGTGCCATTTGCGCAAAGAATTGCCATGCCCCGACTACGACGGCCATTTCAATCAGCATGTTGTGAGATCGAACAAAATTCAGTCCTTTCAAAAGCTCTGCTTTGAATGACCGATCCTTCCAGGTGGACCTGGGCGGTACTTGTTCATGGATTCGGATGCCTTTGAGAATTGCCACCGAGCCAATGAGCAGAATGGCATCCATGACAAGCGCCAATGGCGCACCAAACACTTTGATCAAAATACCTGCTAAACCTGGTCCCATTACTTCGGCCATCGAACCAGCAATGGCGTTTTGTGAATAGGCTTCAACCAATTTGTCACGCCCAACCAATTGGGTGAGAACCAGTTGTGAGGCTGATCCAGCGATGGTGTAAACAGCGCCAATGGCAAAGCAAACGGCATACATCCATTCAATGGTGAGTAAATTGAAGGACCATGCAATGGGAATGGTGAGCAAAGAAAGTCCCATCACAAATTCACCCGCAATGTAGACCGGCAGCTTTTGCATTCGATCAAGCAAAACACCACCTGGCAAAGACAGAAGCACGAATGGTGCAATTTCCATGGCAGTCAGAAGTCCCATTTGAGTGGGAGACGCATCCAGCAAAAAGACCGCGGTGAGAGGCAGTGCTAGGAGCGTAATTTGCCCCCCTAAATTGCTAAACAAAATTGAAAACCACATCCGCTGGTAGCCAGGGATTTTGAACAAGGGACTTTGAAAGATGTTCATGCGGTTGAGAAATACCTAATTCAAACGGGTGGTGTGAAGCTAAAAAATAAGAAAACCCCACTAAAACGGAGTTCTAGCAGGGTTTTTAATGTGGCGGAGCAGGCGGGATTCGAACCCGCGGTGGGGATAAACCCACACACGCTTTCCAGGCGTGCGACTTAAACCACTCATCCACCGCTCCTGACCTGTCAGTATAGCATTGGGGGCGATAATCGATTAATCGTTATGCATAAAGTCATGAAAATTCATTACACTTTGCGCTTCTTTATTTTTTCTCAGAACCAAGGCTGGCTCCATGAAATTCCGTTTTCCGATCGTCATCATTGACGAAGATTATCGCTCTGAAAACACATCCGGTTTAGGCATCCGCGCCCTGGCGCAAGCCATTGAAACCGAGGGTTTCGAGGTCTTGGGGGTTACCAGTTATGGCGACCTTTCGCAGTTTGCGCAGCAGCAATCAAGGGCCAGTGCGTTTATTCTGTCAATTGACGATGAAGAATTCACCCCCGGCCCAGACCTCGACCCTGCGGTGTTGAGCTTGCGTGCCTTCATTGAAGAAGTGCGTCGTAAAAATGCCGATGTGCCCATTTACATCTATGGTGAAACCAAAACTTCGCGCCATATTCCCAATGACATCTTGCGCGAATTGCATGGCTTCATTCACATGTTTGAAGACACACCAGAGTTTGTATCGCGCCACATCATTCGGGAAGCCAAAAGCTATTTGGAAGGCGTTCAGCCACCATTCTTCAAAGCTTTGCTCGATTACGCAGAAGACGGTTCTTACTCATGGCATTGCCCAGGTCATTCAGGCGGCGTCGCATTTTTGAAGAGTCCTGTGGGTCAGATGTACCACCAGTTTTATGGCGAGAACATGCTGCGTGCCGATGTGTGCAATGCGGTGGAGGAGTTGGGTCAGTTGCTGGACCACAATGGCGCCATTGGCGAAAGCGAACGCAATGCGGCCCGTATTTTCAATGCCGACCATTGTTTCTTTGTGACCAACGGTACCAGCACATCCAACAAAATAGTG
>Ga0209550_10000266_pt1 | contig 47085 bp, 49 predicted proteins | sample LauGreSuBDMM15SN_2_FD_187567 | JGI IMG/M metagenome (GOLD analysis project Ga0209550, IMG submission 187567) | Freshwater lake microbial communities from Lake Michigan, USA - Su13.BD.MM15.SN (SPAdes) (version 5) | ecosystem: Environmental > Aquatic > Freshwater > Lake | place: Lake Michigan...
TGCAAGTGTGGCCCAGACCCAGGCCCGTGGTGGTGGCTTGCCAGTCATGTGGGTGACTCAACAGCCTGTGCTTTGTTGTTACGTTGGCGCGTTGCTCGGCGCATCTGGCCTGTACAACGCGGCTGAACAGGCGCTGGTGCTCAAGTGTTGGTGCTCAAGTGTTGGTGATCGAGCGCTGGTGTCTTCCCCATTTTTTGCAGGAACGCTTCATGACCGAACGATTCGCCCAGATCCGTTACGACGAATTGCCCCCCGAGGTGCGGCCCTTGGCCGATGACATCCTCAAGGTCTCGAGCGCGGCACTCGGCGGCCCTTACAACGCGCTGCTGCGCAGCCCCGACATGGCACGCCGGGCCTTTGATTTTCTGGACTACCTGCGCTTCAAGACCTCGGTCAACAAACGATTGAATGAATTCGCCATCCTGATCCAGGCGCGCATCTCGAACGCGCAATTCGAGTGGTGGGCGCACGAACCCATTGCGCGCAAGGCGGGTTTGTCAGACGCGGTGATGCGCGACTTGCAGCAATGCCAACGGCCCGCCAGCATGCAAGAGGACGAACGCCTGGTGTATGACTTTTGCATTCAGCTCTCTCTGAACCACCGCGTGCCCGATGACTTGTGGCAAGAAGCCGTGACCCGCATGGGCGAGCAGGCGGTGGTGGACCTGACGGTCTTGTCTGGCACCTATGTCATGGTGTCCATGCTGCTGAACGCCACGCAAGCGGGCATTCCCGGTGGCGGTGCTGAACCCCTTGAGGTCTTGAGCCCTCTGGAAATTCGCCAACGCTTGTTGGCCTGATCGGTCACACTGCGGCCTTCATAAAAAGAGGAGACTTTCATGCACATTCGTTTCATTCGCACGGGCTTGGCCCTGTTGCTGGCCGCGACCGCCTTTCAGGCTTTTGCGCAAGACTTTCCTAACCGCGCCATCACCATGGTCATGCCCTATGCCGCAGGCGGCCCGGGTGACACCATCACGCGCTTGTTTGCCGGGGCCATGCAAAAGCACCTGGGCCAGCAGATCGTGGTGGACAACACCGCAGGCGCCTCGGGCTCGATCGGCACGGCCAAAGTGGCCCGCGCCAAAGCCGATGGCTACACCTTGCTGATGATCCACGTCAGCCATGCCACCAACGTGGCCATGTACAAAAGCTTGCCCTACCACCCGGTGGATGATTTTGAGCCGATTGGCCGGGCCACCAGCGGCCCCATGGTGATCGTGGCGCGCAACGAGTTCCCGGCTAAAAACTTGAACGAGTTTGTGGCCTATGTGAAAGCCAATGGCTCCAAAGTCAGCCTCGCGCATGCGGGCGTGGGCTCGGCCTCGCACCTGTGCGGCCTGATGATGATGAACGCTTTGAACGTCAAGCTCAATGAAATTCCCTACAAGGGCACGGGCCCGGCCTTGACCGACCTGATGGGCGGTCAGGTGGACATTTTGTGTGACCAGACCTCGGGCACGGTGCCCTCGGTCAAGGGCGGCAAGATCAAGGCTTATGCCTCGGCTGGAAAAGCCCGTTTGCCCCAATTGCCTGAAGTGCCCGCCATTTCCGATGCCGGTGTGGAAGGCTTTGACATCAACATTTCCTTTGGTCTGTATGCGCCCAAAGGCACGCCCAAGCCGGTGCTCGATCAGTTGACCGCTGCCTTGCAAAAGTCGGTGGCCGATCCGGAGGTGCGCCAGCGCCTGGAGGCCATGGGCATTTCGGCCGTGGGCGTGGAGCTCGCGCGGCCAGAGGCTTTGCGGGCCCACCTGAAAAATGAGATCGACACCTTGGGCAGTTTGTTGGTCAAGGCGGGCGTCAAAGCCAACTGATGCTGGGTGTGATCGCTGCGGCCCCCTGGGGACCTTCTCGCCTGTACGGGAGATGAAACGATGAGCAACTGGTGGCCCTTGCTGCTGACGCTGGTGATTCAGGCCATGGTGGCCATGGCCTTGCTGAGTCTGCCCGTGGTCGCCCCCGTGGTGGCGCAGACATTGCAGGTCTCGCCTGCCTTGGTGGGCTTGTACGTGTCGGTGACTTATGCCGGCGCCATGGTGGCCACCTTGATGGGCGGTGCCACGGTGGCCCGCATGGGGGCGATCCGTGTGAGCCAGTGGGGCCTGGTCTTGTGTGCCTTGGGATTGCTTTTGTGCGCTGTGCCTTGGCTGCCGTCCATGGTGTTGGGCGCGGTGCTGATTGGGTTGGGTTATGGCCCGATCACACCGGCCAGCTCGCACCTGCTGGCCCGCACCACACCCAAGCACCAGATGTCTCTGGTGTTTTCCATCAAGCAAACCGGTGTGCCCTTGGGCAGCATGTTGGCGGGCGCGGTGGTGCCGCCTTTGGAACTGTTGGGCAATTGGCAACTCAGTTTGGTGGCGGTGGCTGTGGTGTGCCTGCTGTGCGCCTGGGTGTCGCAAAGCCTGCGGGCAGAGCTGGACAGCGACCGCCAACCGGACACCCGCATTCGCTGGGGCAGTTTGATCGAGCCCATTCGTCTGGTGCTGGCGCATCGGTCACTGCTCACCATGGCGTCTTGCTCGTTCATGTTTTCCATGGTGCAGCTGTCGCTCACCACGTATTTGGTGACCTTTTTGCACGACGATTTGTCTTACGGTCTGGTGGCGGCGGGGCTGGCTTTGTCGGTCACGCAGCTGGGCGGCATTGGCGGGCGTGTGGTCTGGGGTTATGTGGCCGACCGTTGGTTGGGCGCGCGGCGCATGCTGCTGCTGCTGGCCAGCATGATGGCCTTGGGCGCTTTGGCCTCGGCCTTTTTGACCACCGACACGCCGCAGGCCGTGGTGATCGCCATTTTGGTGGGCTTTGGGGCTTCGGCCATCGGCTGGAACGGCGTGTACCTGGCCGAAGTGGCCCGCCGCGCGCCCCCTGGCAAGGCCAGCATGGCCACAGGCGGCACGCTGGCGTTCACGTTTTTGGGTGTGGTGGTGGGGCCGCCCATGTTCGGCGCTTTGTCGGGCCTGTTTGGCACCTACCGCGCCGGTTTTGTGGGCCTCATGGTCATGGCCAGCATCAGCGGCATGGTGCTGTACTGGACTCAGCGGGCGCGCTGACCAGCGGGGTTCAGCCGGCCAGCAAAATCTGGTCGATCCAGGTTTGAATCGCGGGCCCGTCCATGCCGTGCGCCAGGCCCAGCAGCATGACGATGCGCACCTTGTGCGGCGGCAGTGGGCCTGCGGTCAGGATGCCGTGCTGGGCATCGGCGTAGACGCTGGCCCGCGTCACGCTGCCAGTGATGAAGCGGGCGCAGCGGGCCACCAGCACACCTTGTGCAGGCAATGACTGAATGAAAGCGCGATAGGCCGTGGGCGTGTTGGCGTTGCCAAACCCGGCGTGCACAATGCCCTGCGCCCCGGCGGCGACAAACGCGCGCATGGCGGTCTCGTCCACCCCCGCATAAGCCACCGCAATGTCCACCCGAGGCCAAGCGGCTGGCGTTTTCCAGGCCACGGTGGGTTGGCGCCCAGCGCTGCGAAACCACTGCACGGCTTGGTCGGCTACTTCGCCCACGGCGCCAGCCAGTGGGCTGTCAAAGGCTTCTACGCTGCTCACATGGCGTTTGCCCACCCACAGGCCCGAATGGATGCGGCCGTTCATCACCACCAAGGTGCCGCGCCCCCGCGCACCAGGGCAGGCGGCCACACTGCAGGCGTCCAACAAATTGGCCGGGCCATCTGCCGAATAGGCCGTGGCGGGGCGCATGGCGCCCACCACCACGATGGGTTTGTCGCTGTCCACGCTCAGGTGCAAAAAGGTGGCGGTTTCTTCCAAAGTGTCGGTGCCGTGTGTAATCACGATGCCCACCACATCGGGATTGTTCACGGCTTGCATCACGGCGGCATGCAGATCGAGCCAGTTCTCCGGCCGCACGTCGTAGCTGGCCAGCTGCATGGGCTGGGTGACGTCGATGGCGTAACGCTGGCGCAGCTCTGGCACGGTATCGACCACGGCGGCCAGGCTCAGGCTGGCGGGTTGGTAATCGGTGCTGACCGAGGCAGCGCTGGCCGCGCCTGCGATGGTGCCACCGGTGCCGATCAGGGCCAGTGTGGGTTGGGTCATGTCTCAAGTCTCCGAAAAAATCAGGGTCACACGGCCCAGCGGGCCGTAGTCGGCGCTGGCGCTGTCACCGGGCTCCAGTTCAAGCGGCACCATGCAGGTGCCGGTGGTCACCACATGGCCCTTTTGAAGCGTGATGCCCATGCTCGACAGCTGGTTGGCCAGCCAGGTGAGGGCGATGCGCGGGTCGCCCAGCACATTGCCGCCGGTGCCGTCCCGTGTGAACTTTAGCTGGTTGCCGTGTTGGACCCTGGCTTGCACAGGGTAGGTGCTCAAGTCCAGGTCGCGCCAGTCATCGGGCGCGGCCGGGCCCAGCACAAAGTGGCGGGCGCAGGCGTTGTCGGCCAGCAGTTGTGCTTCTCCCGCTGCGGTAAAGGGCTCGAGCCGCGAGTCGGGCACCTCCAGGGCCGGGTGCAAGCTGCCCACGGCGGCCATGACTTGCTGTTGGGTATAGGGCGAGGATTGCGGCGGCAGATCTTGCGCCATGGCAAAGGCAAATTCTGGTTCGGCCACGCGCATGCGGTTACCGGCTGACGGCACGGTGGCGCCGCTTTCAAACACTTGGCCCGATAACAAGCGACCAGCCAATGGGCCGCCCACGTTGATGTGCAATTGTCCGTTGGCGCTGGTGGCAGCGATCTTCCAGCCGACCACCTGACGGTCGGACACGGTGGGCAATTGCGCTTGTGCGGCGTAGCCTTGCGCTGCCGTCAAGGGTCGGCAGGCCTCTGGCAGTGCGCTCAGCACTTGGCTTGATTGCCAATGGTCCCAAATCACTTGGGCTGCTTGTTGACAGGTTTCCTGGTCGGTTGGTTCTGGTCTTGGCTGTTTCATGCGCCAATTGTTACGCCAACTTGCCCGGATACAAGCAAATCTTGTGTATAATTTTTGGCTTGGTGGCTTATGCCAACAAACCTAGGTGATATAGCTCAGTTGGTTAGAGCGCAGCATTCATAATGCTGATGTCGGTGGTTCAAATCCACCTATCACCACCAGAACGCGAAAAAACCGCTCACTGACATTCAGTGAGCGGTTTTTTTTTATGGGGCCTGATCAGGCCCGTGTGACTTCTTCAGTCACGTTTTCATTGCAATTCGAACCCTGATTCCTTGATGACTGGACCCCAGTGCAACGTGGCAGAGGACACCCATTCCTGCAATTGAGCTGGGTTGGCGTAGGTGGCCACATTGCCCAATTTGGAGAGCTTTTCAACGACTTCTGGGTCCGCCAGGGCAGTGGATACCGAACGGCTAAAACGGTCGACAAATTCGGAGGGCAAACCTTTGGGTCCAAAAAATGCCAGCCAAGGGTTCTTGTCGACCCCTTTGATGCCCAACTCCTGGAAAGTGGGGATTTCTGGGGCCGACTTGGCACGGCTGGTGCCCGAGACGGCCATGACGTGCATTTTTCCATTGCGGTGGTGCTCGATGGACTCGGTCAGCGACAAAAACCCTGCGGGCACTTGCCCACCCAGCAGATCTTGGACCAGGGGTGCGCCACCTCTGTAAGGAATGGCCACCATGGGTGTGCCCAGTGACTTGCCCACCAGCAGACCCGCAAATTGGGGCACGCTGCCCACGGCAGGGATGCCGTAATTGGCCTTGCCCGGATTGGCTTTGAGCCAGGTGCCAAACTCCGAGGGAGTTTTGGCGGCAATCGTGCTGGACAGGGCCATGACGTTGTAATAACTGGCGACACCGGCCAAGGCTGTGAAGTCCTTGATGGGGTCGTATCCTGGTGCTTTGAAGGTCAGGGGAATGATCACATGGGAATGGTCGATGGTCAGCATCACCATGGCACCGTCGGGCGCTGCAGCCTTGAGTTGTTGCGTGGCAATCATGCCGCCTGCACCGGGTTTGTTTTCCACAATGACCGGCTGGTTCATGATCACGCGTAATTTTTCACCCATGATGCGCGCGACAACATCGGTCGCTCCCCCGGGCGGGAATCCCACCACAATGCGGATCGTGCCGTTGTAATCGGCTGAGTGTGCTGACCATGGCAGCGCCATGAGCAGCAGAAAAAATGAATACGTCAGACGTTGGATCAGTTTCATGAAGAACTCCTGGGGAGTGGGTTGAAGGACAGGGGTGAAAGATCTGGGGGGGCAGTCGCATGGTTGAGCGCATCCTGTGCGCAGAGCGCCGGGTCTCGTTTTTCAGGTGGACCAAAGCCACCACCGCCGGGCAGTTCAATGCAAAGACGTCCACCGTTCGGGATGTGAATGGTGCTTTTGCCTGCATGTGGGGTTTGCACACCACTGGCCGATTGGACATCGACCCGTCCGGGGGTGCCCGACATGCCGCCATTGCGGCCACGGGCCGGGTAAGCACGGCGGTCAAAGGTGGCGGCCGAGCACTCAAAACCCACTGCGTCACGGGTGCCGATCACGATGCGCTGGCTGAGGCCCCCGCGCCACTGACCGGCACCGGCCGAGTGGGGCAAATACACTTTTTCCCAGAACACCAGTGGTGATTGCGCTTCCGTGATTTCAACCGGGATGCCACCGACGCCACTGGGAAAAGCGGTGGTCGACAAACCATCCTTGGTGGGGCGTGCGCCCGTGCCGCCTAAACCGACACTCATGACATTGAAGGCCTTGCCTTGCGCGGGGTGTCGGCTCATGGCCAGCACCCAGATGCTGCCGGCCGATTCGGCAGGTACTTGGCCGTTCAGGGCCTGCTCCAAGCAGCCAAACATCAAGTCGGGGAGCATTTGTCCGATCACATGGCGAGCGGTGACCGGGCTGGGCCGTTGAGGATGAACGATGCTGCCCTCGGGGGCAATCACTTCGAAAGGGGCCAGGGAGCCGGCGTTGTTCGGGACCTCGGGCGCGATCAGGCATTTGAGGCCGAAGACCGAATAAGCGTCGCTGTAGCATTTGGGCGAATTGATGCCCATGCGTGATGCGGCGCTGGTACCTGCGTAATCCACGCGGATCTGTTCGCCCTGCTTGTGCAGAGTGGCGACCAGGCTCACGGGATGTTCATAACCGTCGATGGTCATTTCGGCGCGCCATTGTCCATCGGGCAGTCGCGCGATGGCATCGCGGGTGGCACGACCCGATTGCTCGAGAATGTGCTCGGCCAGCGTGTCCAGACTCGCCAGTTTGAACTCGGTCATCATCTCGACCAGGCGGCGACTGCCCACTTCGTTGCTGCTGACCAAGGACAGGATGTCCCCTCTGGCCTCGATGGGGTTGCGAGAGTTGGCCTGGATGATGGCCAGCACATCTTCATTGAGCGCTCCGGCCCGCACCAGTTTGAGGTGGGGAATGCAGGTGCCCTCTTCAAACACCGAAGCGGCATCGGCTGTGAAGCCGCGTCCACCCACATCGATGGTGTGGCAGGTGGATGCAAACAAGGCCACCGGTCGTTGCCCGACAAAGACCGGGGTCACGACCACAAAATCAAACAGATGCCCGGTGCCCATCCAGGGGTCGTTGGTCACCAGCACATCCCCCGCGACCAGGCTGTGCAGTGGAAACCTTTCCAGGAAATGACCCACAGCGACAGCCATCGTGTTGACGTGCCCGGGCGTGCCCGTGACGGCCTGGGCCAGCATGCGTCCGTTCGTGTCGTAGACACCGGCCGAGAGGTCACCCGCTTCCCGCGCGACCGAACCAAATGCGGTGCGCAGCAAGGCTTGGGCTTGCTCTTCGACCACTGAAATCAGCCGGTTCCACATCACCTGTGTGCGAATGGCGTGCAGCATGTGCGTGCTCATGATTGAGCCTCCATCATCAAATGGCCTTGCTCATCCAGCCGCGCCATCCAGCCTGCGGGAACGACGATGGTGGTTTCGTATTCGGCCACCAAAGCGGGGCCTGCGATTTTCTCGCCCGTGTGAAGGTCAAAGCGCCAGTGCAGGCCAAACTCGCGTTGTTCGCCCAGCGCGGGCTCCCAAACCGGCCGTGTCGACAAGGGTTCTCGTTGGCGAGTGGCTTCAGGCAAGGCGATCGGCTGCACGGCTTGCGGCAGGGTGGAGACGGTGACCGACCAGGTGACCGCCTCGACTTCGCCATCGGGTATGCGCAGCCCGTAAATTTGTTCGTAGGATTTTTCAAAAGCTTCCACAATCGCCGCCAGGGCTGACAGATCGATGGGGCCGTTTGATGCGGGAGGCAGGCGCACTCGAAGTTCATGTCCTTGACCGGCATAACGCAATTCGGCCACTCTCAGCACCTGCAAGGGTGCCCCTGCGCTGGCGGTTTCTACCACCGACAGTGCTTCGGCCTGCATGGCCTCTAGCCGGGCTTCGACCGCTTGGGGGTCCATCGTCAACAAGACGGACAGATCGCTGCGTACCACCTCAAAGGCCACTGGCGCACGTAAAAAGCCAATGGCCGAGCCGACCCCGGCGCCGGCAGGGACCATCACTCGGGTGATGCCCAGTTTTTGTGCCAGTCGGCCAGCATGCAAGGGCGCGGCACCGCCAAACGCCACCATGGTGAAGTTCCCCAGGTCTTGACCGCGCTCAATGGCGTGAACACGGGCCGCATTGGCCATGTTTTCCTCGACCATTTCGCTGATGCCTGCGGCGGCCCAGAAAGCGTCCATGCCCAAAGCTTTGCCGACATGGCCCATGAGGGCTTGCTGGGCCAATGTCGCATCCAGTGGCATGCGGCCTGCGGCAAAGCGTTCGGGGTCGATGCGGCCGAGTACCACGTTGGCGTCTGTGACGGCCGGCAGTTCGCCGCCGCGCCCATAGCAGGCGGGTCCCGGTTCGGAACCACACGAATCCGGTCCGACCGTGATGCGCTGCAAGGCATCGACCCGCCCGATGGAGCCGCCGCCAGCACCAATTTCCACCAGTTCGATCACCGGGATGCGGATGGGCAAGCCGCTGCCTTTGAGGTTTTTCCAGACCCGGCCAATTTCGAAGCGGCGCGACCTTTCAGGCTGGCCGTTGTTGATCAGGCAAATCTTGGCGGTGGTGCCGCCCATGTCAAAGGCCAGCACCTTGTCCAGGCCGCATTCTCGCGCCAAGTGGGCCGCCAAAATGGCACCGCCGGCTGGGCCGGATTCGACCAGACGGATCGGAAAACGAGCGGCCAACTCCAGCGTGGTCAGCCCGCCGCCCGACATCATCAGCAGCATGGGGCAGTGCAGTCCTTTTTGCCGGATGCTGTCCTGCAGTCGAAACAGGTAGCTGCCCATCAGGGGGCGCACGTACGCGTTGGCAACGGTGGTGGAAAAACGCTCGTATTCGCGGATCTCGGGGCACACTTCCGAGGACAGGCAAATGCTCACATCCGGCCCGAGGATGGGCGCAAGGATGTCGCGGGCCCGTTGTTCGTGTGCGGGGTGGCCCCATGCGTGCATGAACCCGATGGCCACTGCTTCGATGCGCGCATCTCGCATCTGGGCACCGACCGTTCTGACGTCGTCTTCGCTCAGGTCGAGCAGCACCGTGCCATCGGCCGCGATGCGTTCGCGGACCGTCAGGCGCCAAGGCCTGGGCACCAACTCGGTTGGCCCCTCCAGGTTCGTGTCGTAGGCATCAAAGCGTTTTTCAAAGCCCATGGCCAAAACATCCCGAAAGCCTTCGGTGGTGACAAAAGCTGTGCGTGCCCCCTTGCGCTCGATCAGGGCGTTGGTGGCCAATGTGGTGCCGTGGACAAACAGCTCAATGCATGAACCGTCGAGACCCGAGGTTTTGAGCAGACGCTCGAGTCCCTCCATCACGGCCAGTTCTGGTTGGCGTGGTGTGGTCAAGACTTTGCAGCTGTGTCGGCGCGAGGGTGTTTCGAGAACCACATCGGTGAACGTGCCGCCAATGTCAGCGGCCAGGCGTATCGGGGCGTTCGTTGGTGCCGTGGGTCTGTCGGTGGCGGTCATGGGGGTATCGGTTGGAAAGGCGAAGGGGGAAAACAGCGGTATGCGGGGCTCAGACCATGGGGCGTTCAAAGCGTGCGTCCTGCCAGCTGCCGCTGACCAGCAATTGCCGCAAGACCTGAACCGCTGACCACAGCTGTTGATGGGTCGTCGTCAACGGGTGAACGCCCCAACGCAAAGCGTCGGGTTTGCGCGAAGAAACGATGACGCCTTGCTCAACCAAGGCTTGCGCCAATTCAGCAGCCCCATCGAACTGCAGGGCCACATGGCCGCCACGTTGGGCGTGACTTCGTGGGCTGGACAAGTGCAGCGGCCAAGCGGCGCACTGTTCATCGAAGAGTTGAATCAAGGTGTCGGTCAATGACCTGTGGCGCTGGTCCAGGGCCAGCGGGTCGACCTCGCGCCACAGCTCTGCTGCTGCCGAAAAAGCCGCATTGGCCAGGACGGCGGGGGTACCCACCAAAAATCGGTCGGCCCCTGCGCCCGGCCGGTAGTCGACATCAAAGGCGAATGTGTCGGCATGCCCCATCCAGCCAGAAATGGCGGGCCAAGCGGCATCGGCCCAGCGCGGGTGGATGTACAAAAATGCCGGTGCGCCCGGTCCGCCGCACAGGTACTTGTAGCCGCATCCCACCGCCAAGTCGCTGTCGCTTTCGCGCAGGGCAACGGCCACGGCACCCGCCGAATGTGACAGATCCCAAAGGCTCAAAGCACCTGCCGCGCGAATGCAGCGGTTCAAATCGGCCATGTCCAGCCGCGTGCTGCTGCGGTAATCCACATGGGACAAGGCCACCACGGCCACGTCTTGCGGCGCCAAGGCCGCGGGCAATTGAGATGCATCGTCGATGAAACGCAGCTCGGCCAGATGGTCCCGGGCGATGGCTTCGGCCACATAGCGGTTGGAGGGAAACACGTGGCGTTCCAGCACGATCACACGGCGAGGGGCTGCAACGCTGAGCGCATAGCGCAACAACTTGTATTGGTTGATGCTGGTGGTGTCTGTGACCCGGACATCGTTGCTGCCCGCCCCGATCAGATGGGCCATCGAGGCGCCGAGCGTTCGGGGCTGCTCCAGCCAGTCCAGCTCGTTCCAGCTGCGTCGCCGCGCTTTAGCCCAACCGTCTTGCAGCACGGCCTGCATTTTCAAGGGTGCCGTGCGCGGCATGGGCCCGATCGAGTTGGCATCGAAATACAGCGTTCCTGGGGTGCCCGGGTCAAAGCGGTCCCCCACCTGGGCCAAACGGATCTGACCGGGGTCGTGGGCATCCAGGTGCATGCAATCGGCAAGGGTCAGTGGCAAACAAGACTCCAAATCGTGGAACAGACAAGGTCATCGTAGTCAGGCGCTGGTATTCCAACAAGCCTTGAAAAGGTAATAATCATGTCTTTTGGTTATGGATGATCCGATGCCTGAATCCGCAAACTCTGCAGTTGGGCCCATCACATCGGTCCATGATGGGTGGCCCCGCAAGTCGACCCCTGCCGGCATCCCTGACCCTGCTGCGCTGGTGTTGCTGGCTGAGATTGCGGACGCGGGCAGTGTGACGGCTGCTGCTCGCAAACTGGGCAGTTCGCAACCGGCCGTGAGCAAACAACTGCGCCGCCTGGAAGAGTCCCTCGGGGTCACCTTGTTTGAGCGCGGCTTGCGTGGGGTGCAGGCTACGGAATATGGCTTGGCCTTGCTGCCGCGCGCCCGAGCGATTCGCAGCCAAGCTCGTCAAGCTGGTGAAGATGTGCAGCAAAGACGGGGTCACAAAGAAGGACGTCTGGTGGTGGCGCTGTCCCACTTTGCCACCATGGCCTTGTTGCCTCAGGTGATTCCGGCATTTCGGCTTCGTTGGCCGGGGGTGCAATTGAACATCGTTCCGCCTAGCTTTCAGTTGGGCGGTTTGCGTGAAGGCGCGCCTGACTTTGCCGTGATGTCTTTGCCCGCTGAACAATTGGGGCCTGAGTTCGTCACCCGCGCGCTCTACGCCACCACGGTGTCCGTGGTGGTGCGTCCTGGGCATCCGCTGCAAAACGCCCAAAGTTTGTCGCAGCTGTTGGGGGCTCAATGGGTATTGCCCAGCCTAGAGAGTTCGGTCGCCCGGGGTTTGGACCGTGCTTTCCAGCAGGCCGGTTTGGCCTCACCTCAATGCTCCATGACCTGTCAGACCTTGACGGGCCTGGAAACGCTGGCCCGGCACAGCGACCTGGTGGCGGCCATGCCGATGGAGGTTCATGAGTCGCGCATGCAAGCCAGCGGCTTGTGCAGGGTGCCCATCCAGGAAACGATCGATGGTGCTCGGGTGGCCATCGTGCGCTGGTCGGATGCCCAGCCAACCCCCGCGGGGGAAGACCTGGAGGAATCCTTTGTTCAGTCCGCGTATGAGTTGGCGCGTGAGCAAGCCAGAGCCCGGGGCCGTGCGGCTTAAAACCAGCCGATCTGGGACCCGATGGGGTGCCCGCATCGGGCATGCGTCAGGTGCCCGCCAAGCCCCCAGCCCGGCCAGACCTTCGCCGCTGGGTTAAGGTCAAGGAATGAACAAGCAATCTTGGATGCATGGTTTGAAGCTGGGTGCGCGTCAGTTGTGGCGAGACCTGCGGGCGGGCGAGTTGCGCCTGTTGATGGTGTCGGTGGCGCTGGCCGTGGCGGCCTTGACGGCGGTGGGTTTTCTGGCCGATCGGATGCAGTCGGGTCTGTGGCGCGATGCGCGCCAACTGCTGGGCGGCGATGCGGTGGTGGTGAGCGACCAAAGCACTCCCCAGGCCTTTGTTCAAAAGGCCCAAGTGGCCGGTTTGCAAAGCAACACCAATGTGAGTTTCCCGACCATGGCGCGTGCCATGAACGCGCAGGATGCCGCCTCCCCACCTGACACACCATCTGCCACGTCACCCGCTGCCCCACTCGCCACGCGCTTAGTGGCCCTCAAAGCCGTGGAGCCCGGTTACCCCTTGCGCGGTCGCCTGGAGATCGCCGGCCAAAGCGCGGCCAGCATTCCTCCCGAGGGCGAGGTGTGGGTCGATGCGGCTTTGCTCGAAGCCCTGAACGTGCAGGTGGGCCAAAGGCTGGGCTTGGGCGAGCGCAGTTTGCGCATTGCCGCCACCATCATCCGCGAGCCCGACCGGGGAGCGGGTTTCATGGGCTTTGCCCCACGCGTGATGATGAACATGGCCGACTTGGCCTCCACGGGCCTGGTGCAGCCGGCCAGCCGCGTGAGCTGGCGCATGGCCGTGGCCGGCAGCGATGCGGCCGTGGGCCAGTTTTTGCCTTGGGCGCAGGCCGAGGCCGACAAGCTGGAGGTGCGCGGTGTGAAAGTCGAGTCGTTGGGCAGCGGCCGCCCCGAGATGCGCCAGACCCTGGATCGGGCCTCTCAGTTTTTGAACCTGGTGGCTTTGCTGGCTGCCTTGCTGTGCGCCGTGGCCGTGGCCTTGGCGGCCCGCAGCTTTGCTGAACGACAACTGGACGCCTGTGCGCTGCTTCGTGTCTTGGGGCAAAGCCAGCGCACACTCACATTGAGTTATGGCCTGGAGTTTCTGGGCGCGGGCTTGGTGGCCAGTGTGCTAGGGGTGCTGGCCGGTTATGGCGTGCATTTGGGTTTTGTGCAACTGCTGGTGGGGTTGGTGGATGCCAACTTACCCGGCGCCACGCTGCAGCCGGCGCTGATGGGCATGGCCATGGGTTTGACCTTGCTGGTGGCCTTTGGCCTGCCGCCTGTTTTGCAGCTGGCGCAGGTGCCGCCGCTGCGGGTGATCCGCCGTGACCTGGGCAGTGTGCAGGTGAGCTCGGGGCTGGTGCTGGTCATGGGCTTGCTCGGCTTTGCGTTCACTTTGCTCATGGTCAGCCGCAGCCTGAAGCTGGGCCTGATCACCGTGGGTGGTTTTGCCGTGGCGCTATTGGTGTTTGCCGCTCTGGCGGCGGCGGCCCTGTTTTTGCTGCGCCGGGTGGTGCCTGATGAATCGGCCCCGCGCTGGCTGCGCTTGGCCACGCGTCAGGTGGCGGCGCGGCCATTGTTTGCGGTGGTTCAAGTCAGTGCCTTGTCGGTGGGTTTGTTAGCGCTGGCTTTGCTGGTCTTGCTGCGCACCGACCTGATCGCCAGTTGGCGTCAGGCCACGCCGGTGAACGCGCCCGACCGCTTTGTCATCAATGTGCAACCCGATCAGGCCGAGGCCTTTTTGGCTTACCTGACCAAAACGGGTGTGCAGTCGCCCGATTGGTTCCCCATGATCCGGGGCCGTCTGGTGGCCATCAATGGCCGGGCCATCGGCCCCGATGACCTGCAAGCTGACCGGGGCAAACGCTTCGTTGACCGTGAAGTCAATCTCTCGCACAGCGCGGTCTTGCCCGACCACAACCCCTTGGTGGCCGGCCGCTGGCAGGCCGAAGAGGCCGATGGCGTGAGCGTCGAAGAGGGCATTGCCCAGGCGCTGGGCCTGAAGCTGGGAGACCGACTGGGTTTTGACATTGCCGGCCAGACCCACGAGGCCCGCGTCACCTCCTTGCGCAAGGTGGACTGGGCCTCGATGCGGGCCAATTTCTTCATGCTGTTCCCGGTCTCGCAAATGCCCGATCTGCCGATGACCTACATGGCCGCCTTCCAGTCCCCAAAAGAACTGCCAGGTTTTGAAAACGCCATGGTCAATGCCTTCCCCAACATCACCAGCGTGGACATGCGCAGCACATTGGCGCAGGTCCAGCGCGTCATAGACCAGGTGATCCGGGCTGTGGAGTTTTTGTTTGCCTTCACCTTGGCGGCGGGCCTGATGGTGTTGCTGGCTGCGGTAGGCGCGAGTCGCCAAGCGCGTGAGCGCGAATACGCCATCATGCGGGCGCTGGGCGCGGGCCGCAGCTTGCTGGCGCAGGTACAGCGCACCGAGCTGCTGGGCATTGGCTGGTTGGCAGGCTTCATGGCGAGCGCCATGGCCCTGATGGTGGGCTGGGCCTTGGCCCGCTATGCCTTCGAGTTCGCTTGGCAGCCACCTTTGTGGGCCCCTTTGGCCGGTGGCCTGGCCGGCGCCTTGTTGGCTTGGGGGGCAGGCAGCCTGAGCCTGGCCGGGGTCTTGCGCCAGCCTGTGGTGCAGACTTTGCGCCAGGCGGCGCAGTGACTTCCGCCAACTTGCCCCTTTGCACATTGCACCATCGAGCCCTATGAACACCGAAGAAAAGTCACCCTTGGACAGCCCGTTTGCTTGGATCGGCGGCGAAGCGGCTGTGCGCAGCTTGGTTGACCGCTTTTATGACCTGATGGACATCGAGCCAGGCTACAAGGCGTTGCGCGATGCGCACGGCAGCACTTTGCTAGATGCCCGCGACAAACTGTTTTGGTTTTTGTGCGGCTGGCTGGGTGGGCCTGAGCATTACACCGAGCGCTTTGGCCATCCACGTTTGCGCATGCGCCACATGCCGTTTTCGATTGGCGTGCTCGAGCGCGACCAGTGGCTGGCCTGCATGGACCAGGCCATGACCGAGACGGATGTTGACCCCGTGCTGCGCGAGCGGCTGAATGCCAGCTTTTTCAAGACCGGCGATTGGATGCGCAATCGGGGCGATTGAGCTGCACCCGATCTGCTTGTGCGCCAAGCCCGCCCATTAATGTCCAGCCAGGATTCCCCGTGAAAATAAACGCCTTGCAAGACCTGAAAAAAGTCCGCCAGAAGCTGACCGAAGCCCATGCGCAAGCCCAGACCGAGGCGGCCGCTCAGGCCCTGGCTACGCGACAGCGCGAGGCCGAAAGCAACCTGTTTGTGCGAGCCGTGGGGGTGGTCCAGCGCTTGCCAGCGCACGGCCAAGTCAAGCTGGATGGCCCCAGCCCAGCCCCGATCGCGCACCAACACCACAAGGACAACGCGGCGGTGCTGCGCGATTGCCTGAGCGATGAGTTCGATGCCAGCACCTTGCTTGACACCGATGACGCCCTGAGTTTTCGCCGTCCGGGCATTGGCCGTGATGTGATCCACAAGCTGCGCAAGGGCGATTGGTCGATTCAGCGCGAGATCGATCTGCATGGCCTGCGCACCGACGAAGCCCGCGTGGCGCTGTCCGAGTTCATCCGACAGGCGCAACGCCAGGGCTTGCGCTGTTTGCGCGTGGTCCACGGCAAAGGATTGGGTTCGCCCGGCAAAACGCCGGTGCTCAAGTCCAAAGTGCACAGCTGGCTGGTGCAAAAAAACCAGGTCTTGGCTTTCGTTCAGGCCAAGCCCGCTGAAGGTGGTGCCGGGGCCTTGCTGGTTTTGCTCAAACCGGGCGGCTAAGGCCTGCCATCAACCCGGCACCTGCGCCTGAGCGCATTCCACTTGAATTCGTTGATGCTGCCCGTCTTCGCCAAGGCGCATGGCGCTCAGGCAGCCGCCCCAGACGCAACCCGTGTCCAAAGCCCAGACGTCGCTGCGGTCTTGTTGGCCTAGGGTAGACCAGTGGCCGAAGGCCACCGTGATGTCGGCCGTACGCCGTCCCGGCACATCGAACCAGGGCATGAAGCCTGCAGGTGCCTGCGCTGCGCTGTCTTTGGTGGCAAATTCCATCGTGCCATCGGCAGCGCACAAGCGCAGGCGCGTCAAGGCGTTAACGACGACGCGCCAGCGGTCCAGTCCCTGCAAGTCGTCGCGCCAAGCGGCGGGCTCGTTGCCATACAGGTGGGCCAAAAAATACGGCAAATCTGGCCCGCGCAAAACGTCTTGCACCTCGCTGGCCAAGGACAAGGTTTTGTCCAGGGTCCAGTCAGGCAAAACCCCCGCATGCACCGACAAAACGTTGTGAGACCAAAGCGCCAAGTGCTGCTGGCGCAGCCAATCGATCAGTGTGGAGCGATCGGGCGCTTGCAGCAGGCCATCCAGCGTGTCCAGCCGTTTGGGGCGGCTGTGGCCAAAAGCCACAGCCAAGGCATGCAAATCGTGGTTGCCCAGGACACACTGCACACTGCCTTGCAAGGCCATCAAGCGGCGCAACACGCCGGCAGAATCCGGGCCGCGATTGACCAGATCACCCAGCACGATCAAGTGGTCACGGCTGGGTGAAAACGCCACGTTGTCCAGCAAGTGGCCCAGCGGGGCATCGCAGCCTTGAATATCACCAATCCAGTAAACAGCCATTTTTTCCATTCATTTAAAACAAGGTTTATTGTTTGGACAAAGCCACAGGTATTGTCAAACCCGTCGACGAAAACACCAAATGTTCCCAGTTTCATAATCAGGGGTATCAGATCAGTCCTTGTTACAGTTGTGTTAAATTAGGTAAATCCGTGTCATAGCATTAAAGTCTATGTTAATTTTTGTTAAATAATATTTTTGGAATTTTCCGAAATTGACTGAATTTACTGCACATCAAGACACAGATTGATGTATAATCAACCCCTCGTATTTTTCAATTGGAGTGCTTACCATGTCACAAACTTATAAAGAATTATTGCAGCAGCGTGAAGCTTTGGAATCGGCCATTGCTCAAGCCCGTCAGAATGAAATTTCTAGCGCAGTCGCCAAAGTCCGCGAAGCGGTGGCCGAGTATGGTTTGACGGTCCAGGATATTTTTCCGGGCCGAGGCGGCAAAACTGGCGCAGTCAAGGCCACCAGCAAGGTGGCGGCCAAGTACCGTGATGCGACGACAGGCCAGACCTGGACCGGTCGCGGCAAAGCTCCTAAGTGGATTGAAGGCAAAGACCGCACCCCATTTGTCATTGCCTGAAATAGACATTCATTTGAACGGCTCATGAAAATGTGAGCCTGACAGACGTTGACATTCCAAAAGAATGCCCATGAAACCCCGCCTCGGCGGGGTTTTTACTTTTAGGTCGTCTAAGGTGCCTCTTCAACCTGGCGATACAATTCATTTTTATAAGAAAACTTCAGATTTTTAATGAGCGGACTTAACAATTTGCAACACGGCGATGTTGAAAATCATACCGTTGACCGTTGGTATTTGGCCTATACCAAACCTAGGCAAGAGACCGTGGCGCATTCCAATTTGGAACAACAGGGGTTTGAAACGTATTTGCCCTTGTTCAAAAAATTCAAAAAAACAGAACAAGGTTCGGTGGCGCTTTTTGAGCCCATGTTCCCACGCTACATCCTGTTTCGACCAGGCCGTTTAGGGCAAAGCATTTCAGCCGTGCGCAGCACTAAAGGGGTGACCTCCATCGTTCGATTTGGGTTTGAGCCCGCCTTGCTGCACGACGAGGTGGTACAGCGGATTCGCCTGATGGAGCAATTGCGTCATCAGGCCACGATCGAGGAGATCAACCAACTCAAGGTGGGTCAAAAAGTGCGTCTGAAGCACACCGCATTGGGTGCCATCGAGGGTTTGGTGCACAACGTGTCGAGCAAAAGGGTGGCTGTGCTGTTGGAGATTTTGGGACGTCCCACGGTGGTGCAGGTGGATCACCACCAGGTCGAAGCCAGCGTTTGAAGCTGGGCCTGCCCGCGCTTCACAGTGGGGCAGAAGAGCCAAAGCGCCGGTCGCGCGTGGCAAACCAGGCCAGCGCCTGTTTCAGGGTTTCGGGCGAAAAGTCCGGCCAGAGCTCGTCGCAGAAAAACAATTCGGCATAAGCCGCTTGCCAAAGCAGGAAGTTGCTCACCCGTGACTCCCCGCCTGTACGGATCAGCAAATCCACTTCCGGTGCGTCGGCCGTGCTCAGGTACGGGGCCAGGGCTTCTTCAGTCAAGGTGTCCAGAAGCTTGTCCGGATGCGCTTTTTGCCAAGCTTTGGTGGCCTGGAGCATGTCCCATCGGCCCCCGTAATTGGCGCAAACGTTCAAAGTGATGACCTGATTGTTCGCCGTTTGGGCCTGGGCATCTGCAATCAGTGTTTGCAGGGCGGGAGAAAACCGGCTCGTGTCACCCAGTACCTTCAGCCGCACCCCGTTGGTGTTCATGTTGCGAATTTCCTTTTTCAGGTAAGTCGTGAACAATCCCATGAGGCTGCTGATTTCCTCTTCGGGGCGCTTCCAGTTCTCGGTGCTGAAGGCAAACAGGCTCAGTTGGGAGATGCCGATTTCTCCGCAGGCTTTGACGATGTCACGCACCCGCTGTGCGCCCGCTGCATGTCCCAAAGCCGCAGGCATGAAGCGTCTTTTTGCCCAACGGCGGTTGCCGTCCATGATGATGGCAATGTGCTGTGGCAAAGGGGCGGCGGGTGACAGGTGCAACAGGGGTAACTCACTAGAAGATAGTTCGTGATTTTAGTAGCTCTGCGGCCGGCCTGGGCTGCTGTCATACCTTGGGCGGTGTTGTGGTGATCAGTCGCTTCCAAGGAGACCCCCATAAAATCTCAAATTCAGGAATTTCTGGACCGTATCCAGCAGCTGGAAGCGGCCATTGATCAAGAGGCCAAAGCCACCGACAGCAATGGCAGGCCGACTTTGAAGAGCACACGGTGCGCTTTGAAAAAGAGGTGCTGGCCCAGCAAAAGCGCTTCAAGGAGGGCTTGCTCGGTTATGTGCTCACGGCCGATTGGCGTCATGTGCTGTGCGTGCCCTTCATTTACCCGGTGCTGGTGCCCATACTGCTGCTCGATGCTTTCGTCACGCTCTCCCAATGGGTGTGTTTCCCTTTGTGCGGCATTCCCCGAGTCAAGCGCGCGTCGTATTTTGTGTACGACCGAACGCACTTGGCTTATTTGAATTGGCTGGAAAAAATCAACTGCGCTTATTGTTCGTATGGCAACGGCCTGATGGCTTATGGCCGTGAGGTGGTGGCCTTGACCAAAAAATACTGGTGCCCCATCAAGCACGCCCGTCGCAGTATGAAAGCGCACGCGCACCATTACAGCTTTGCCGATTACGGCGATGCCGAAAACTACCGTGCCGAATTGGCCCGTTTGCGTGAAGAGCTCCGGCAGATCAGTACCAAGGAGGCCGCAACCCCTGCCTGAGCCCGACGAGGTCCATTGGGTGGTGTCACGTCACCGACAGCCTGAAGACGCGCAGGTGAATAAAGTCAAGCCTATGAAAACATTTGCAAACTTGGCCGAGTTGGCCGCTTGTGTCGGCCAGGATGTGGCCGCGACCGAATGGGTGACCATCACCCAACAACAGGTCAACCAGTTCGCCGAGGCCACGGGCGATCACCAGTGGATTCACGTCGACGTGGAGCGGGCCAAACAAGGTCCCTTTGGTGCACCGATTGCGCACGGTTTTTTGACCCTGTCCTTGCTGTCGCAGTTCTTTGACAAAACCATCGTGGTCACATCGGCCCGCATGGGCGTCAATTACGGCCTCAACAAGGTGCGTTTCATGGCGCCGGTGCCGGTGGGCAGCCGTTTACGTGCGCATCTGCATTTGCATTCGGCCACGCCTATTGAGGTGAACGGCTTGCAGCTGCAGTGGAACGTGATGGTGGAGCGCGAGGGCAGCGACAAACCGGTGTGTGCCGCCGAGTCGCTGGTGCGCATCTACGCCTGAGGGGGCAGGTCTGGCGCTTGGCTGGCCCCGGCAAAGCCGTTTTGTCGCCAGGCCTCAAACACGGTGACGGCCACCGCGTTCGACAGGTTCAAGCTGCGTTGGCCGTCGCGCATGGGCAGCTTGATGCGCTGGGCTGGGGCGAACTGTTCGCGCAACTCAGGCGACAGGCCCCGCGTTTCCGAGCCAAACACCAACCAGTCGCCTGGCGCAAAAACCACGCCGTGGGCGGTTCGGCTGCCGCGCGTGGTCAGGGCAAACATGCGTTCGGGGTCGGGTTGTTCCTGGGCCAAAAATGCCTGCCAGTCTGCGTGACGCCGCAGGTCGGCGTACTCGTGGTAGTCCAGACCTGCACGGCGCATGTGTTTGTCGTCCATCGAAAAACCCAAGGGCTCGATCAGGTGAAGCGTGCAGCCGGTGTTGGCCGCCAAGCGGATGACGTTGCCGGTGTTCGGCGGGATTTCAGGCTCAACCAGGACGATATGGAACATGGCCAGTATTGTGCATTGGTCTTGAGGCGTCGCTGCCCGCTTCGGTGCGTGCCAGTACCAGGGCGCTGACCTGCGTCGCCCCCGCCTCGCGCAACACCCGCGCCGCCGTGTGCAAGGAGGCACCACTGGTCATCACGTCGTCGATCAGCACCACCTTTTTGCCGCGCAACTGCGCGGCCCGCAAAGGCTCCACCGCAAAAGCGCCCACCAGATTGGCCAGACGCTCTGCCCGAGGCAGGGAGCGCTGCGAGGGCGTGTCGCGGGTGCGCAGCAGCAAGTGGGCGTCGGCTTTTTGCGGGCTGAGTTGGCGTGCCAGCAACCAGGACTGGTTGTAGCCGCGCTCGGCCAGGCGCTGGGCCGAGAGCGGAATCGGCAGCACCCAGTCGGCCTCGTCCAGTGCGTCTTCCGCCAAAGGGGTGCTCAGCATCAGGGTGGCCAAAGCCCCGGCCCAACCGGGTTGCTGGTGAAACTTGTAGCGGGCGATCAGGTCCACCCAGGGCCAGGCGTAGGCGGTGGCCGTCAGGCACAGGTCCAGCGGGGGCGGTGATTTCAGGCAAGCACCGCATCGCCTGGCAGGGTAGGGCAAGGGCAGGGCGCAACTGGGGCAGCGCTGCTGGGGTTGGGCAAAGCGGCTGATGCAGGTCTCGCACAGCGGCGAATGGGGCCAGCTTTGGCAGATGGCGCAGCGGCTGGGCAGCCAGCGCCAAAACCCACCGGGGCGCGTCGCGGTCGATGTGTCAAGCAAGCCCTGAAGCCAAGCGGGTCTCATGCAGTCAATATACTCAGCCCGGGCTGACAGAACAAGCACACAAGATGTTGGAGCTTGAGTGGGTCCAGCCCAATAAAGACCCCTGCCCCATGCCCCAAGCCCTGCGCCCCCCCTCTTTGGACCCCGTGGCCGCTGCCCGCTGGCAGGGCCTGCCCGTGCAGGATGCGCAGTCGCCCTGGCTGCATGAAGAGGTGGCCAGGCGCATGCAGGAGCGGCTGGACTTCATCAAACTGCAACCGGAACAGTGGGTGCATTGGGGCTCACTGCGCGGCGGCCTGGCAGCACAACGTGCCTTGGAGAAGCGTTACCCCAAGGCGCAGGTGTGGCTGGCCGGGGAGCCTGCAACGCATGCGCAGGCCACCCGACAGGCACTTCAAACGCCGTGGTGGCAGGTGCAGCACTGGCTTGGACCCAAGCGGCATGAAGGTTTGCCTCCCGAGCACACGGTGCAAATGCTGTGGGCCAACATGCACCTGCATGCCAGTGCCGAGCCCCAGACCTTGCTGCAAACCTGGCACCGGGCCTTGGCGGTCGATGGTTTTTTGATGTTTTCTTGTCTGGGCCCCGATACGTTGCGTGATCTGCGCCAGGTGTATGCCCAGGCCGGCTGGCCCGAGCCCGCGCACGAGTTCACCGACATGCACGACTGGGGGGACATGCTGGTGGAAGCCGGTTTTGCCGAGCCGGTCATGGACATGGAACGGATCACCTTGACCTATGCCAGCCCTGACACTTTGTTAGCCGAGTTGCGGGGACTGGGGCGCAATTTGCATGTCCAGCGATTTCAGGGTTTGCGTTCGCGCCAATGGCGTGCACGCTTATCAGAGGCCTTGCTCAAGTTGACGCGCCCCGAAGAAGACGGGCGCTTATCCTTGGTCTTCGAGATTGTTTACGGTCACGCCCTGAAGCCTCGACCGCGCCTGAAAGTGGCCGCAAAAACCGAAATCGGTCTGGATCAGATGCGGCTTATGCTGCAGTCGGCTGGGGGTATACAGAACAAAGTTTGAGATCTGTCAAAAGATGATTTGATCTCAGGTAAAATCCGTGGGTTTTGAGCACAGAACTGGCTTGACAGGTTGTAGGGTTATTGAAAGTTGACGGATGTCAAATCAGGCTTACCAATTCGCGCAAGTGTCGGGCCCTGCCGTTCAATGGCGGCTTAAACGCAATTGCTCGGTCACGCCGGCCCAGTTGGGCTGGATGTACCTGTCGTTGTGCACGCTGTCTTTGGGTATCGGGGTGTTCTTCTGGATGCAAGGAGCCACTTTGGTGTTGGCCTTTGCAGGCGTCGAGGTGGCGGTGGTGGGGTTGGCTTTTTTGGTCTATGCCCGACATGCCGCGGATGGAGAAATGATTTCCCTTCAAGGCAGCAACTTGGTGGTCGAGCTGGAAACGGCGGGCCGACTGGAGCGGGCTGAATTTGAGCGCCAGTGGGTGCGGGTTGAGCCCAAGTCCGGAGACCAAAGCTTGATCGAGTTGTCGGGTCAAGGTCGATCCATCGAAGTGGGCCGATTTGTCAGGCCCGAGCTCCGCCAAGTGCTGGCGCGAGAAATCAGGAGGGCATTGCGCTCAGCGTGATGCCACTGGCCAAACGGGACGACCGGCTTGGTCAAAGGTGTGAGTTCAACAGAGTCTTGGAAGTTAGTGAGAACCATGAAGAATATTTCCAACCAATTGGCTTCTTTGCTGTCCCGCGCGGGCATCTTTGCAGGAGCGTGGGCAACCACGGCAGCTTATGCGGTCAATGATTTGCCGGGTGGCCCTGCGGTCAATCAGCTTAATTTGCACCCTGCTGCCACCAAAATTGCCGAAGAGCAGCAATGGCTGCACTGGTTCATGCTGATTCTTTGCACGGTGATTTTCATTGCCGTGTTCGCGGTCATGTTTTATTCCATCTGGAAGCACCGCAAGTCGGTCGGCCACAAGCCAGCCAAATTCACGGAATCCATCACGGTGGAAGTGATCTGGACCGCCGTGCCCTTCCTGATCGTCATTTTGATGGCCTTGCCTGCCACCAAGGTGCTGGTAGCCCAAAAGGACACCACCAATGCCGATCTGACCATCAAAGCCACGGGTTACCAGTGGAAGTGGGGTTACGATTACATCAAGGGCGAGGGCGAAGGCTTGAGTTACATCTCCACCTTAGATTCCGGCCATCGCGCCATGTCCAATGCAGGCAAGCCCGAGGGCGACAACTATTTGCTGAAGGTGGACTACCCGTTGGTGGTACCGGTGGGCCAGAAAGTGCGGGTGATCACCACAGCCAACGATGTGATCCACGCGTTTGCGGTGCCCGCTTTCGGCATCAAACAAGATGCGATCCCGGGCTTCGTGCGAGACACCTGGTTCCGTGCCGAAAAAACCGGTGACTTTTACGGTCAGTGCCAAGAGCTGTGCGGCAAAGAACACGCTTACATGCCCATTCATGTGAAAGTGTTGTCTGCACAAGACTATGCTGCATGGGTGGTGGAAGAAAAGAAAAAGCAAGCGGCCAAAGCCGATGATCCGGCCAAAGTCTGGGCCATGGACGATTTGTCCAAGCGTGGTGAAAAAGTGTATGCAGCCAACTGCGCGGCTTGCCACCAAGCCACCGGCAAAGCGGCGGGCGCCATCAAAGCCCTTGACGGCTCCTCACTCGTCCTGAACGCTGACAAAGCCAAGCAAATCGCTGTGTTGCTGAACGGTCAAAACAACGGTGCCATGCCCGCATGGAAGCAGTTGTCAGACACCGAAATCGCCGCTGTGATTACTTACACCAAAAACAACTGGTCCAACAAGACCGGGCAAATTGTGCAGCCGGCTGAAGTGCTGGCCGCTCGCAAATAATCCTTACCGTATTCAAATCAAAGGAAATCAAGATGAGTGCCGTTCTCGACCATCACGATCACGCCCATGACGACCACGGTCACGCGCCTGCGGGCTGGCGTCGTTGGGTGTATGCCACCAACCACAAAGACATTGGTACCTTGTACCTGTTGTTCAGCTTTACCATGCTGATGGTGGGCGGTGTGCTGGCCCTGGGTATCCGTGCCGAGTTGTTCCAGCCAGGATTGCAAATCGTCAACCCCGAGTTGTTCAACCAGTTCACCACCATGCACGGCATCATCATGGTGTTCGGTGCGATCATGCCGGCCTTTGTGGGCTTTGCAAACTGGATGATCCCTTTGCAAATTGGCGCCGCTGACATGGCCTTTGCCCGCATGAACAACTTCAGCTTCTGGCTGATGATTCCTGCCGCATTGATGTTGGTGGGCTCGTTCTTCATGCCTGGTGGCGCACCTGCTGCCGGTTGGACACTTTACGCACCTTTGACTCTGCAAATGGGCCCATCCATGGACGCAGGTATTTTTGCGTTGCATATCCTGGGTGCTTCGTCCATCATGGGTTCGATCAACATCATCGTGACCATCTTGAACATGCGCGCCCCTGGCATGACCTTGATGAAGATGCCCATGTTCGCTTGGACATGGCTGATCACTGCTTACTTGCTGATTGCCGTGATGCCTGTGTTGGCTGGCGCGATCACCATGACTTTGACAGACCGACACTTCGGCACCAGCTTCTTCAATCCTGCTGGTGGCGGCGACCCGGTCATGTATCAGCACATTTTCTGGTTCTTCGGTCACCCCGAGGTGTACATCATGATCTTGCCGGCTTTCGGCATCATCAGTCACATCGTGCCTGCCTTCTCGCGCAAAAAACTGTTCGGCTACGCCTCCATGGTGTATGCCACATCGTCCATCGCGATTTTGTCTTTCATCGTTTGGGCGCACCACATGTTCACGACCGGCATGCCGGTCACGGGTCAGTTGTTCTTCATGTACGCCACGATGCTGATCGCCGTGCCGACCGCCGTGAAGATCTTCAACTGGATTGCCACCATGTGGCGCGGCTCCATGACCTTTGAAACCCCGATGCTGTTTGCCGTGGGCTTTATCTTCGTGTTCACCATGGGTGGTTTCACCGGATTGATCTTGGCCATGGCCCCGATCGACATCCAACTGCAAGACACTTATTACGTGGTGGCCCACTTCCACTACGTGCTGGTGGCCGGCTCCTTGTTTGCACTGTTCGCCGGTGTTTATTTCTGGATTCCCAAGTGGACCGGTGTGATGTACAACGAATCTCGCGGCAAGATCCACTTCTGGTGGTCGCTGATTTCCTTCAACGTGACCTTCTTCCCGATGCACTTCTTGGGTCTGGCGGGTATGCCACGCCGCTATGCCGACTACCCCATGCAGTTCACCGACTTCAACATGATCGCCTCGGTGGGTGGCTTCTTATTCGGTTTTGCACAGGTTTATTTTTTCGTGTTCGTGGTCTTGCCTTGTATGCTGGGTAAGGGCGAAAAAGTGCCGCAGAAGCCTTGGGAGGGTGCTGAAGGCCTGGAGTGGGAGGTGCCTTCGCCAGCACCTTTCCACACCTTTGAAAATCCACCCAAGCTTGACGCTACAGCCACCCGCGTGATCGGTTAATGAGCATGGCCATGACACCTGAACAAAGAAAAAGCAACGTGCGCCTGGGCCTGATCCTGGCCTCGGTGGCCTGCGTCGTGTTGGCTGGTTTTGTGGCCAAGATATTGATCTTGGCCTCCTGAGAGAACCAAGATGAACCTGCGCGGTGAAAATGTGAAGATGGTGGGCAAGCTGGCGATCGTCACCGCTGGCATGTTCGGGTTCGGCTATGCGCTGGTGCCCATTTACAAGGCCATTTGCGAGATCACCGGCATCAACATCCTGTCGATTTCCGAGACGCAGGTCCCGGGCAACGCCAAGGCAGGTAAAGCAGCCGAAGTGTTGCGCAACAGCCAAGTGGACACCAGCCGCACGATCACCGTGGAGTTCGATGCGAATGTGCGCGGACCTTGGGATTTCAAGCCCGAGAAGCGTTCCATGCAGGTGCATCCTGGTGAGCTGAACACCGTGATGTACGAGTTCCAGAATGTGCAAAATCGCCGCATGGCGGCACAAGCGATTCCCAGTTACGCACCACGCAATGCGGCCAACCATTTCAACAAGCTCGAGTGTTTCTGTTTCAACCAGTACACACTGGAGCCGGGTGAAAAGAAGTCCTGGCCAGTGGCTTTTGTGATCGACCCCAAGTTGTCCAAAGACGTGTCCACCATCACGCTGTCTTACACCTTCTTTGAAGTGGGCGGCAAGACACCGGCGGCACCGACTGCGCCATTGGCCGCTGCCGTACAGCCCGTGACGGTCAAGACAGGTTGGGGTTCATGACCACGCCTGTTCGTCAAACTTCTTGGTTGCGCACCATTCAAGTGGTGCTGTGGTCGTTTGTCGGGCTTCGCAAGAATTCAGAATCCCAGCAAGACATTGAAAAGCTCAACCCCTTCCACATCATTGGCGTGGCCATCGGTATGGCATTGTTGTTTGTTCTGGGGCTGATCGCCCTGGTCAATTGGGTCGTGGCTCAGCCGACTGGCCTTTAACCCGCATCGTTTGATTTCGAATAAGAGAGAGCAGGAGTCCCCATGAGTTCAGCAGCACACGGCACCACGCCTTATTACTACGTTCCGCACCCATCGCGTCACCCGGTGATGGCGGCCATCGGCCTATTTTTCCTGATTCTGGGTGCTGGTCAGTGGGTCAACGGTGCCGACTGGGGCATGTATTGCCTGTTCTTCGGCATGGCATGGTGGTTGATCGTTTTGTACCAGTGGTTCTCTGAGGCCGTGCACGAAAGCGAAACCGGAATGTACGGCCGCAAAATCGACTTGTCTTACCGTTGGAGCATGACCTGGTTCATTTTCTCCGAGGTCATGTTCTTCGGTGCCTTCTTCACTGCATTGTGGTGGGCCCGGTCACACTCGATTCCTGCGCTCGGCAGCTTGGAAAACGCACTACTTTGGCCCGACTTCAAAGCGGCATGGCCCAGCGTGGTGGCCGGTGCAACCACCTCGCCAGCCGGCTTTGTTGAGCCCTTCCAAACCATGGGTCCTTTCTGGTTGCCCACCATCAACACTGCTTTGCTGTTGACATCGGGCGTGACCTTGACCATTGCGCACCATGCCCTGCAGGTGGGTGACCGCAGCAAGACCATCAAGTTCATGTGGATGACGGTGTTGCTGGGCGTCACTTTCCTCTTGGTGCAGGGTTATGAATATGCCCACGCTTGGGGTGACTTGAACCTCAAATTGTCATCCGGAATTTATGGCTCCACCTTTTACATGCTGACGGGTTTTCACGGCTTTCACGTGTTTGTGGGCATGTTGATGCTCTTGTTCATTACCCTGCGTTTGCAAAAAGGCCACTTCACCAAAGACCGTCACTTCGGCTTTGAAGGTGCGGCTTGGTACTGGCACTTTGTGGACGTGGTGTGGCTGGGTTTGTACATCCTAGTGTATTGGATGTGAGCCTGCACTTGGCCCCAACAAAAAAGCGCCCAAGGGCGCTTTTTTGTTGGTGATGGATGGCGCGAAAATCCCGATCAAATCGTCATGGCGGTGGCCACAAAGATCGAAGAATCGATCAAGCCCCTGGGGGGATGCCTGTAGGTTGGATCCAGCCCAATTTCCAGGCCGCCAGAACGCAGATGAAGAGGACAATGGAAAAGCCGACACGGAAGGCCAGCGCGGTGGCCATGTTGCCTTTTTTGGGTGCTTGGCCCTCAACGGGTGGGGCACTGCCCCGCATCATGTACATCAGGGCCGAGCCCAGACTGACCAAAATGGCGAGAAACGCGATGGCGACAAGAATTTTCATGGGCACATTATCCGATGACTGACAAACCCCTTCACTGGAAAAGATGGCTGGTGCTGGCAGTGGCTGCCGCAAGCGTGGCCATCACCTTTTCCCTAGGGCTGTGGCAGCTTGGCCGCGCCGAGGAGAAAACCGCCTTGCAAGACGCGCGAACACAACAGGCGATCAAAGAGGCGCTGGACGGCCGCACTCTGAGTGGTGGGCCTGAAGGTGTGGCGCAGCGCAGCGAGTTGATTCACCGCCGCTTGGTCGTGACGGGGCGTTGGCTGCCCAACCTCACGTTGTACCTGGATAACCGGCAGATGAATGCCAAACCTGGATTTTTTGTGCTGACCCCGTTGCAGATCGAAGGCTCGGGCGAGGTCTTGGTGGTGCAGCGCGGCTGGGCGCCGCGCTCTTTCACAGACCGTACCGCATTGCCGCCTGTGCAGACGTCTGAAGATCGGGTTCAAGTAGAAGGCCATTTGGCCCCATGGCCTTCAAGGCTCTATGACTTCGGCGGGGCCGAGACGGGTCCAATACGGCAAAATCTCGACTTAACAGCTTACCGCCAAGAGTCTGGCTTGAAGGTGCTCGAAGTCACCTTGCTGCAATCGGGCGGGCCCTCGGAAGGCCTGCTGCGCGAATGGCCCGTGGTGGCCAGTGGTGTCGCAAAGCACCACGGATACGCTTTCCAATGGTTTGGCCTGAGTGGCCTGATCGCTTTACTTTATGTCTGGTTCCAAATTGTCCAACCCCGCCGCCAAAAACGACCTGCCTGACAGTCCCCTGGCCATGACGGTGCACGACTTGCCCAACCCCGGCTCAGTGGTGCAAGCCGATGCCCAGCGCACCCGCATGGGCCGCTGGAAAATGATCCTCATGATGTTGGTCTGCGCCTCACCGGTCATCGCCTCGTACTTCACCTACTACGTGATCCGCCCCGAAGGCCGTCGTGTGTATGGCGAGCTGATCCAGCCGCAAAAAGACATGCCTCAGATCAGTGCCAAAAACCTGCAGGGCGAATCGGTCACGCTGGCCAGCTTGAAAGGCCAGTGGTTACTGGTGACTGTCGCATCCGGCAGTTGCGACGAGCGTTGTCAGCAAAACCTGTATTTTCAGCGCCAATTGCGCGAAATTCTGGCCCGCGAAAAGGACCGGGTCGACCGTGTCTGGTTGGTCACTGACGATGCGCCTTTGGCTCCCAGTCTCTTGCCTGCCTTGAACATGGCGCATGTGCTGCGCCTGGATGCGGCCTCGGTGCAAAACTGGATCAGCCCGGCCCAAGGGCAGCAGTTGCAAGACCATTTGTACGTTGTCGATCCGATGGGCAACTTCATGATGCGTTTCCCCGCCAACATGGACGTGTCCAGTGCTTCCAAAGCCAAGCGTGACTTGGAGCGATTGCTCAAGGCCTCCTCGTCTTGGGACAATGCAGGACGCTGAAGCATGACCGAAGTGGACCTGTACAACCTGGAGCCGATTTTGGAGCTCATGGCCGTGGGCCTGGCAGTGGCAGCACTGCCCTTGGGCTGGTGGCTATGGCGCCAGCGCAGCACCACGCCCTCGGGGCGGCTCAAGGCCTTGACCTTGATCACCTTGTTTTTGACCTTCGATCTGGTGCTGTTTGGGGCGTTCACTCGGCTGACTGATTCCGGCTTGGGGTGCCCCGACTGGCCAGGCTGCTACGGCAGCGCCACGCCCATGGGGGCCAAGGTCGAAATCACGGCGGCTCAAACGGCCATGCCCACCGGACCGGTCACGCACAGCAAAGCCTGGATCGAGATGGTGCACCGTTACTTGGCCACGGGGGTGGGTGTCTTGATCCTGACTTTGACCGCCATGACCTGGTGGCTGCGCCGCCAAAGCCGTGAGGTGAGCCCCTGGTTGCCAACGCTCACGCTGGTGTGGGTGTGCATGCAAGGGGCGTTTGGCGCGCTCACAGTGACCATGAAGCTGTTTCCGGCCATCGTCACCTTGCACCTGATGGGCGGCATCGGCTTGTTGGTTTTGTTGATGGCGCAAGCCGTGCGCTATGACGGTGCAGGCACGCGGCCCCTGCCGTCCCCGTTGCGCTTGGGTTTGTGGGCAGGCTTTGTTTTGCTGTGTCTGCAAATTGCCTTGGGTGGCTGGGTCAGCACCAATTACGCGGTGTTGGCCTGCCCGGATTTCCCCACCTGCCACGGTCAGTGGGTGCCTGAGATGAACTGGCAAGGCTTCAGCGTCTGGCGCGAATTGGGTTACACGCCCGAGGGCCAGTTGCTGCCTTTCTCGGCGCTGGCGTCCATCCACTTTGTGCACCGCTCGGCCGCTTGGTTGGTGTTGGCGGTGCTGCTGTGGTTGGGCTGGCGTTTGCGGGTGCAGCTGGGCTTGGCCGTGGCCGGGCGCTGGTTGTTGGGCCTGTGTGCCTTACAGTTCGCCACCGGTTTGAGCAATGTGGTGCTGGGCTGGCCCTTGCTGGCCGCCGTAATGCACACCGGAGGTGCCGCGGCCATGGCCTTGACCCTGACCTGGGCGCTGTGTGTCAGCCGGGCTGATAATTCAGGGCCTTTTCCCCTTTCCAAAAAGCTTGCCGAATGACCGTCGCCACCGCCCGTTTGCCCATGAATGTCTGGCAACAGTATTACGCGCTGACCAAACCGCGCGTGGTTCAATTGATCGTTTTCTGTGCCCTGATCGGCATGGTGCTGGCCGTCCCCGGTGTGCCGAGTCTGGCCGAATTGAAGCTGGGTTTGTGGGCCTGCATCGGCATCTGGCTGGTTTCGGGGGCAGCGGCGGCGTTCAACTGCCTGGTTGAAAAAACCATCGATTCCAAAATGAAACGCACCTCTTGGCGGCCTACTGCCAAAGGCGAGTTGAGCGACCGCCAGGCCTTGGTGTTTTCTGCGGCCTTGTGCGCCTTGGGATCATTGGTGCTGTATGTGTTTGTGAACCCCCTCACGATGTGGCTCACCTTTGCCACCTTTGTGGGTTACGCTATTGTTTACACCGTGATCCTGAAGCCGCTCACGCCACAAAATATTGTGATTGGCGGCGCCAGTGGCGCTATGCCCCCGGTGTTGGGTTGGGCGGCCATGACCGATCAGGTAGGGCCTGAGGCCTTGATCCTGTTTCTGATCATCTTCCTCTGGACCCCACCGCACTTTTGGGCGCTGGCGCTTTACCGGGTCGAGGACTACCGCAAGTCGGGCCTGCCCATGTTGCCCGTGACGCACGGCAACGAGTTCACGCGTCTGCAAATCTTGCTCTACACCATCGTGCTGATGGCGTCCTGCCTGATGCCTTTTGTCTACGGCATGAGCTCCTGGCTTTACTTGGCCACCGCAGTGGTGTTGAGCATCGGTTTCATCGGCTACGCGGTGGCCTTGTTTCGTGTCTATTCGGACGAGCTGGCCCGCAAGACTTTCCGTTTTTCACTGATCCACCTGAGCGCCCTGTTTGCCGCTTTGCTGCTGGACCACTACATATTTTGAGGCCTCTGGCATGTTGCAACGCAGAGTATTGACAAGAGCGGCCCTGGGCTTGGGTGTGGCAGGCGCGGTCTGGGGCTTGAGCGGCTGCGGCGAGGACAAACCTTCATTTCGTGGCGTGGACATCACCGGAGCCGACTACGCCCAAGGCTGGGAGTTGAGTGACCAAGACGGCCAGGTGCGCACGCTCAAGGACTTTGCGGGGAAGGCCGTGGTGGTGTTTTTTGGTTTCACCCAGTGCCCTGATGTTTGCCCGACCGCCTTGCAGGAAATGGCCCAGGCCAAACTGTTGCTGGGTGCCGATGGGGCCAAGCTCCAGGGCATCTTCATCACGGTAGACCCCGAGCGCGACACACCGGAGTTGCTCAAGGCCTACATGGCCAATTTCGGACCGGATTTTGTGGCCTTGCGCCCCACGGCCGAGCAACTGCCCAAAGTCACCAAACACTTCAAGATCTATTACAAAAAGGTCGAAGGCAAAACCCCCACCAGTTACACCATGGACCACTCGGCGGGTAGTTTCACCTTTGACCCACAGGGCCGCATCCGGCTATACAACCGCCACGCCAGCGGTGCTGAGACGCTGGCTGCCGACGTAAAAATCTTGCTCAGCGGCAAGTGAGGCTTGGCCTCTGGGCCAGGCTCTTCACCCGCTTTACCGGGGCCTTCAGTTCAACTCGATTTTCTGGCTGCGGATGATGTCGCCCAGCGCTTTCGTGTCAGACTCAATCCGGTTGCGCAAGCCCTCGGGCGAGGAGCCCACTACCTGCCAGCCTTGCTGAAACAAGCGCGCACGCATCTCGGGCGCACGGACGATTTCGCTGATCACAGCAGCCAATCTGGTGGCCACAGCCGCGGGCATCGAGGCCGGTGCGGCCACCGCGTTCCAGATTTCCAGCTGGTAATCCTTCACACCGATTTCGGACAGGCTGGGCACCTCGGCGGCCACCGGGCTGCGCCCGGTACTCGAAGCGCCAATGGCCCGCAGTTTGCCGCCTCGCACCTGGGCGGCCGCCATGGCCGGTGGCAGCAAAGCCAGCTGCACCTGGCCACCCAACATCGCGGTGATGATTTGCGGGTTGCCGGGGTAGGGCACATGAACAGGCGCAATGCCGGATTTGGTTTTGAGAAGCTCCATGCCCAGGTGCGCCACGGTGCCTACGCCAGGGGATGCATAGCTGAGCTTATCGCCTGCCTTTTGGGCTTGGCTTAACCACTCGGCAGGGGTTTGGCCCGGGGCATCAGCAGGCACGGTCAGTACCAAGGGCGCTTTGCCGATCAGACTGATGGGTGCGAGATCTTTCAGGGGGTCATAAGGCACCTTGGGGTTCAAGATGCGGGCAATCGTCATGTTGCCGTTGATCATCAGGCCCAAGGTGTGGCCGTCGGTGGACTTGGCCACGAAGTCGGCGGCGATGTTGCCGCCTGCCCCCACTTTGTTCTCGACGATCACGTTTTGGCCCAAGGCCTTGGACAAAGGCTCGGCCAGAGCGCGGGCCGTCAGGTCGGGGCTGGAGCCGGCCGGGAAGCCCACCACCAAGCGCACGATTTGCGTGGGCCAAGCCCCCGTGGCCGCTGGGTTGGCCCATGAAGGGGTCAGTCCCAAAACCAAAGCAGCGCCCAGAGCTTGGGCCAAATGGCGACGAGAAAAACCAGAGGAGGTGAGGACGGTCATGGCGGATGCTTTCAAAACTAAACTGCAGTGACTTTAGCGCACTGTGGGCAAAAAAATACCCGGACAAAACCGGGTATCTGAATCAAAGAAGGCCTACAAGGCCGGTGGTCACGCGAACTCAACCAGCGCCTTTTTCATTTTCTTCATGGCCGCCACCTCGATTTGGCGAATGCGCTCGGCACTCACGCCGTATTCGTCGGCCAGGTCGTGCAGGGTCATGCCACCCGAGCCGTTGTCGTTGACCTTGAGCCAGCGCTCTTCCACGATGCGGCGGCTGCGTTCGTCCAAGGCATTGAGGGCTGTGGCCAGGCCATCGCCGGCCATCATGTCGCGCTGGTGCGCCTCAATCATGGCAGTGGGCTCGTGGTTCACATCGGCCAAATAGGCGATAGGGCCAAAGGCCTGCTCGCCGTCGTCCGACGGGGCCGGGTCCAGCAACACGTCGCCGCCGGACATGCGCATTTCCATCTCGCGCACTTCCTCGCGTTTGACGTTCAGGCTGTGCGCCATCGAATCCACCTGGTCGGGTGTCAAGGTGTCGCGGTGGGTGCCTTCATCGGCATCCGCCTTATAGCCCTGCTTCATGGAGCGCAGGTTGAAAAACAGCTTGCGCTGGGCCTTGGTGGTGGCCACCTTGACCATGCGCCAGTTTTTCAGGATGTACTCGTGGATCTCGGCCTTGATCCAGTGCAACGCGTAGCTGACCAGGCGCACGCCCTGGTCGGGGTCGAAGCGCTTGACGGCCTTCATCAGGCCCACATTGCCTTCTTGGATCAGGTCGCCGTGCGGTAGGCCGTAACCCAGGTATTGGCGAGACACCGACACCACCAGACGCAGGTGCGAGAGCACCAACTTGCGCGCGGCTTCGAGGTCGTCGTTGGCTTTGAGTTGGCGGGCGGCCTCTTGCTCTTCCTCAAGGGTGAGCATGGGCATGCGGTTGACCGCAGAAATGTAGGCGTCGAGGTGGCCGAGCGAGGGCACGACCGCCCAGGGGTTGCTCAGCGCGATGGCTGTGGCGGGGGAACCAGTTTGAACGTGCATACCAGAACTCCTTTCAGAATAACCCAATATTAGCACTCTCTGGTGAGGAGTGCTAAAGGACGGCCTCGGAGGTCTGAGGTTCCTCGGGTTTTCCCTGGCTTTAAGAGGAGGAGCTGGGTCCGTCTGTGCGCTGGGCCACGGCGCTGGCTGGGGTGGTCAGCTCAAAAGGGCCTGTGCAAACTCGCGGGCATTGAAGGTTTCAAGGTCTTCCAGCTTCTCGCCCACGCCGATGAAATACACCGGAATCGGCTTTTCGCGGGCAATCGCGCACAGCACGCCGCCCTTGGCGGTGCCGTCCAACTTGGTCACGATCAGGCCCGTGAGGCCCAGCGTGTCGTCAAAGGCGCGCACCTGGGCCAGCGCGTTTTGACCGGTGTTGCCGTCGATCACCAGCAGCACCTCGTGCGGTGCCGTGCTATCGGCCTTTTGCACCACGCGCTTGATCTTTTTCAGCTCTTCCATCAGATGCGTTTGTGTGGGCAGGCGGCCTGCCGTGTCGACCAGCACCACATCGCGGCCCCGGGCGCGGCCCGCGCTCACCGCGTCAAAGCTCACAGCGGCCGGGTCGCCGCCTTGCTGGCTGATGATCTCGACCGTGTTGCGGGTGGCCCAAACCGCCAGCTGCTCCTTGGCCGCAGCGCGGAAGGTGTCGGCGGCGGCCAGCAGCACGCTCAGCCCCTCGTCGGACAAGTGCTTGGTCAGTTTGCCAATGGACGTGGTTTTGCCGGCGCCGTTCACGCCCGCCACCATGATCACGGTGGGCTTGTGGTCGCCAATGGTCAACGGTTTTTGCAGGGGCGTCAGCAAGTCGGTGATGGCGTCGGCCAGCAGGGTTTTGACCTGTGACGGCTCGGTGGCTTTGGCCTCTTTGACACGGCGCTTAAGGTCTTGCAGCAAATATTCAGTGGCCTTGACACCGGTGTCGGCCACCAGCAGCGCGGTTTCCAGCTCTTCGTAAAGTTCGTCGTCAATGCGCGTGCCGGTGAAGACGGTGGTGATGCTGGAGCCGGTTTTGCGCAGACCCGATTTCAGGCGGTCCATCCAGCCCTGGCGGGTGGCTGGAGCGGGCGCGGGTTCAGGCTGCGCGGACAATGGGGAAGATGTGGGCGCTTGCGAGGGCGTGGGCGTTGGTGCGACAGGCTGTACCAGGGGGAGCTCAGACGTCACGGGAGGCGATGGCACCTCGGGCGGGGGGGATTTTTTTTTGAAGAAACTGAACATGGCGTGGATTTCAAGGATCATGCATTCTATGAAACCAAATTTTTTCTTGGGACTTTCTTTGACCACCGCCTTGCTGGCCACGGCTTGGAACGCCTCAGCGCAGGCCCCGCAAGGGCTGCCAAGCACCGCCGCTCCGGCTGGCCAAACCGCGCAGGTCCAGGTTCAGACTTTCACCCTGGCCAACGGCATGGCGCTGTGGATCAAGCCCGACCGGCGCGCGCCCACGGCGGTACACATGGTGTGGCTGCGGGTGGGCTCCATGGACGAGGTGGACGGCACCAGCGGCGTGGCCCATGTGCTGGAACACATGCTGTTCAAAGGCACGCCCACTTTGGCTGTGGGGGAGTTCTCTAGGCGTGTGGCCGCTTTGGGTGGGCGAGAAAACGCATTCACCGCCAAGGACTACACCGGGTATTACCAGCAAATCCCATCCAACCAACTCGAAGCCGTGATGCGCCTGGAGTCGGACCGCTTTGCCAACAACCAGTGGCCCGATGCCGAGTTCGCCAAAGAGCTGGAGGTGGTGAAGGAAGAGCGCCGTCTGCGCACCGACGACAACCCCCGCGCCCAGTTGCACGAAATGCTCTCGGCCACCGCTTTGTCGGCTTCGCCCTACCGCCGCCCCATTGTGGGCTGGATGAGCGATCTGGAAGCCATGACAGCGCAAGACGCCCGCGACTTTTACCGCAAGTGGTACACCCCGGCCAACGCGGTGGTGGTGGTGGCGGGCGATGTGGACCCGCTGCAAGTCAAGGCGCTGGCTGAGAAGTATTACGGCGCCATCCCAACCCGCGCCGTGCCTGATCGCAAACCCCGGGACGAACCGGCGCAGCAAGGCCTGCGCCGCCTCGAATTCAAAGCCCCCGCCGAGCAGTCGTATGTGGCCCTGGCCTTCAAGGTGCCGCGCCTGGCCAACTTGACGGTCACGCCCGAGCATGACGACGCCCTGGCCTTGACCGTGCTGGCCGCCGTGCTCGATGGTTACAGCGGCGCGCGCCTGGACCGCGCCCTGACCCAGGGCGATAACCGTCTGGCCGACAGCGCCGGGGCCTACAACGGCCTCATGGGCCGGGGTCCGCAGTTCTTTTACCTGGAAGGCGTGCCCGCCAAAGGCCAAACACCGCAAGCACTCGAAGCCGCCTTGCGCGCCCAAGTGAACCGCGTGGCGACCGAAGGCGTGAACGAGGCCGAGCTGCAGCGCGTGAAAACCCAATGGGTGGCCAGCGAAATTTACAAGCTCGACTCGGTCTTCAACCAGGCCCGTGAACTGGGCGTGGCCTGGACGCTGGGCTTGCCGCCCGATCACGGCGCGCAACTGATCGCCCGCTTGCGACAAGTCACACCCGCCCAGGTGCAGGCCGTGGCGCAAAAGTATTTTGGTGACGACAGTCTCACCGTGGCCACCTTGCTGCCTCAGCCATTGTCGGGCCAGCCCCGTGCGCGTCGCGCCGCGCCGGGAGCCCGGCATTGAACCGCGCTCATCCCATGAAAGTCACACACCCCATGTTTTTGATTGCATCCTTGTCCGAGACCGCACGGGCTTTGTGCCGCACAGCTTTGGTGCTGGCCTGCGGGGGCGCGGTGGGTTGGGCGCACGCGTCCTTGCCCATCCAGCACTGGACTCAGCCCAGCGGTGCGCGGGTGTATCTGGTCGAGAGCCACGCCATTCCCATGGTCGATGTGCAAATCGACATCGACGCGGGCAGCCGCCGCGACCCGGCGGCGCAAGCGGGCCTGGCCTCGGTCATGGCGGTGCAAATGGCCAATGGCACACTGGCCGAGCCACAAGGCCAAGGTCCTTATCCGAAGGCCCTGGACGAAAACCAGATTGGCGAAGCCTGGGCGGACTTGGGTGCCAGCTTTGGGGGCAGTGCTGGCGGTGACCGCATGAGCTTTGCCCTGCGCAGCCTGAGCTACCCGGACCTGCTGGACAAAGCCGTCGCACTGGCTGCACGTCAAATGGCGCACCCGGCTTTTCCTGAAGCCATGTGGCTGCGTGACCGTGAACGCATCAGCGCGTCCATCCGCGAATCGCTGACCAAGCCCGGCACCGTGGTGCAGCAGCGCTTTGCGCAGGCGGTGTACGGCACGCACCCTTATGGCTTTCGGGCTACTCCTGAGAGCTTGTCGCGCATCGGGGCGCAAGACCTCAAAAACCTGCACGCCCAGGCTTTGCGCTCATGCCGCGCCACGGTGAGCGTGGTGGGCGCTTTGACCCGCGCCCAAACTGACGCCTTGGTGCAACGCCTGCTGGCGCAGTGGCCCCGCGAGTCAGGCTGCCCCAGCTTGCCGCCCGTGCCCGAAGTGGCCTCTTTGGCCGTCGCGCAAGACCTGAAGCTGCCGTTTGACTCGGCCCAGGCCCATGTGCTGATCGGCCAGCCTGGCTACAAACGCACCGACCCCGACTTTTTTGCTCTGCTGGTGGGGAACCACATTTTGGGTGGTGGTGGCTTTGTCTCGCGCCTGACCGAACAGGTGCGCGAAAAACGCGGCCTGAGCTACAGCGTCTACAGCGGTTTTGCCCCAGGCCTGCACGCCGGGGCTTTCACGGTGGGCCTGCAAACTCGCCCCGACCAGGCCGCACAAGCTGTGGCCGTGGCCCAAGAGGTGGTGCAGGGCTTTGTGCGTGAAGGCCCCACCCAGGCCGAATTGCTAGCGGCCAAGTCCAACTTGGTGGGCGGCTTTGCGCTGCGCATCGACAGCAACCGCAAGCTGCTCGACAACGTGGCCAACATCGCCTGGAACCGGCTGCCGCTGGACTACCTGAGCAACTGGACGCGGCAAATCGAGCACGTCAGCGCCGCTGATATTCAACGCGCCATGGCCCGGGTGTTGCAGCCCGAGCGCATGGTCACGGTGGTGGTGGGTGCTGCGCCCTGAACGGGGCCTTTGGCCGAGTCAAATGTGCGCAGCAAATTGCGGCACATGCCGCATGTGCAGGCGCAGGCCCAAAGCCGCCATGTGGTTGCCGTTGCGCCCCAAAACCGTTTGCGCTAAGGGCAAAAAAGTCTGCTCTTCCAACTGGGCGTGGGCCTGGTAGCGCTGCACCATGGCCTGCAGTGCCAGCACATCGAGTGCAGTGTCCTGGCCCTTGGCTACTTTGCGCAAGCCTGACGCCAGCGAGGCCCAGATTTTTTCCAAAGCCCGGTGGTCGTGGGTCAGTTGCTCGATCAGCGAGTCCACCTGAAGGCGTTCGGCACCGGCTTGTGCGCTTTGGGCCACCGCCGTAAAGAGGTCTTTTTCTTCCTCGCTGTGGTGGCTGTGCAAGGCCTTGTCAAAAAAGGCCAAGGATTCGCTGGCCATTTTTCGCGCCAGGGCCGCAGGCCCCAGCAAAGCAGGCAAATCGCCCAAGCGCGACAACTGCGCAAAGATGCTCAAGTGGCAGTTAGCGAAATGCGTGATCGGGGCGTTGGTGTCTTGGTCGCTGCTGTGCATGGCGTGTTTTCCTCTAGAAAAGGTAGGCATCACTTTAAGGGGCTACACGCGCATTGCCCAGCGTGATCTGAGCCGGATTTGATGTGCGTCATGCTGGGCTATTGACACAGATCAAACCCGGTTTAAACGGTGGGAAACCCTGCCAGAGCGCAGGGATGAGGCCATTGCCTTGGGTGGCGTTGGGTGCGCATCGGATTGGTGGCCCGTCTGCGCCCCTTTACACTTGCAGCCTATGCCCTCATCCCCATCCCAACGCGCATCGAAAGACGGCGCTGCCCGCCACGCCGCCGCCAAAAAGCCCCAAAACCCGGTGCCCAAAGGCCCGCCCTCGCACGAGATCCGCATCATCGGCGGACAGTGGCGGCGCACCCGACTGAAGGTGCTGGACAAACCGGGCTTGCGGCCCACGCCCGACCGGGTGCGCGAAACCTTGTTCAATTGGCTGGGCCAGGACCTGAGCGGCTGGCGCTGCGTGGACGCGTTTGCTGGGACCGGCGTGCTGGGCCTGGAGGCTGCATCGCGTGGCGCGGCCCATGTGCTGATGGTCGAGCAAGACGCCGTCCTGGTGCGTGATCTGCAAGAGAATGCCACGCGCCTGAAAGCCAGCATGGTGAGCGTGCAGCGCGGCGATGCGGTGAGTACTTTGGGCCGTTTGCCTGCAGGCAGTGTGGACCTGGTCTTCATCGATCCGCCTTTTGATGGCCCCTGGTTTGAGCCCGCGCTCAAAGCGGCCAGCCGTGCCGTGCCTGTGGGCGGCTGGATTTATTTGGAAGCGCCTGTGGCTTGGCCTGCCGAGGCGCTGGTTGCTTTGGGCTTGCACTGCGAACGCCACCTGAAGGCGGGTGCGGTGCATGCGCATTTGTTGCAACGGGTCAGCCCAGAAACTGCACCCTCCTCTATTGCCATCCCTGCTGAAGGAGACACGCCATGAGCCGATCTGCCAACACCCCTGTGACCGCTGTTGTCACAGCCGTTTATTCCGGCACCTTTGACCCGCTGACGCTGGGCCATGAAGACGCGATCCGCCGCGCCGCGCAGATGTTTGACCAGGTCATCATTGCCGTGGCCGTAGCGCACCACAAAAAAACCGTGTTCAGCCTGGACGAGCGCGTGGCCCTGGCCCAAGCGGCGCTGGCCGATTGCCCGAATGTGAAAGCGCTGCCGTTTGATGGCCTGATCGTCGAGTTTGTGCGGACGCAACATGCGCAGGTGATCGTGCGTGGTCTGCGTTCGGTGACCGACTACGACTACGAAACCCAGATGTCGGGCATGAACCGCCATCTGGCGCCTGAAATCGACACGGTTTTTCTGCACACCAGCGCAGGCGTGCAGCACATCAGCAGCACCTTGGTGCGCGAGATTGCCAAGCTTGGCGGTGATGTGTCGGGTTTGGTGTCCGCACCCGTGCTCAACGCCTTGCAGGGCAAGTTCGCGACCAAGCATTGAAAGCCCCCCTGTGGGAGCCCACCCCGTGGGCGATGGGCATCGGACATGCCCCGAAGATTTCGCCCACAGGGGTGGGCTCCTACAAATTCAAACCTCGGCGCCTTCCACCAAAAACCGCACCCGCTTTTGCCCCTGCCACTCGTCGGCATCCAGCCGGTAAGCCAGCTTCACGCGCGCAGGCAGTGGCTCGGTACGGCCAAACCAGATGCCGTCCACCGGCTGGCCCTGGTGCTTCATTTTGAGCGACAGGTGTTTTTCACCCACCAGGCGCTGCGACACGATCTCGATTTCTTCGCAAAACACCGGCGGCGCAAAGCCCTGGCCCCAGACCTCGTGGTGCAGCATGTCCACCAAATCCACCCGGCGGTATTCGGCAGGCAGCGGCCCGTCGGTTTCCAGGCGGCGTTGCAACGTGGCGGCGTCCAGCCATTCCAGGGCCACTTGGTTCAGGGTTTCCTCAAACACATCGAGGTGTTCTTCGGCAATGGTGCAACCCGCCGCCATGGCGTGGCCGCCAAAGCGCAGCAGCACGCCCGGTGCGCGTTTGGCCACCAAGTCGAGCGCATCGCGCAAATGAAAGCCCGCGATCGAGCGGCCTGAACCTTTGAGCTCGTGCTCCTTGCCCGGTGCACTGCTGGCCGCAAACACAAAAGTGGGGCGGTGCAGCTTGTCCTTGATGCGCGACGCCACGATGCCCACCACGCCTTCGTGAAAATCCGGGTCAAACACACAAATGGCGGGTGGCGGTTCATCGCCTTCGTCAAACAGCGACTCGGCCATTTCCATGGCCATCTCGCGCATGTCGCCCTCGATCACACGGCGTTCGCGGTTGATCGCATCCAGCTGTTTGGCCAGCTCGTCGGCGCGGCCCGTGTCGTCGGTCAGCAGGCATTCGATGCCAAGGGTCATGTCGGCCAAGCGGCCTGCTGCATTGATGCGTGGGCCCAGGGCAAAGCCAAAGTCAAACGTCGTGGCCTTGGCGGTTTCGCGACTGGCGGCCCGCATCAACGCTGACATGCCCGGGGGCAGGGCACCCGCTCGCACGCGGCGCAGGCCTTGCGCCACCAGGCGGCGGTTGTTCGCGTCGAGCTTGACCACGTCGGCCACGGTGCCCAAGGCCACCAAGGGCAGCAGGGCATCCAACCTCGGTTGGTTGCTGGCGTCGAACACACCGCGCTGGCGTAGCTCGGCGCGCAGGGCCAGCAACACGTAAAACATCACGCCCACACCGGCGATGGATTTGCTGGTGAAGCCGCAGCCGGGCTGGTTGGGGTTGACGATGACTTCGGCCGTGGGCAGTTCGCTGCCCGGCAGATGGTGGTCGGTCACCAGCACCTGCAGGCCCAGGGCTTGCGCCGCTTGCACGCCCGCCACGCTGGCGATGCCGTTGTCCACGGTGATCAACACATCGGCCCCTTGTGCGTGCACACGCTCGGCGATCGGCGGGGTCAGGCCGTAGCCGTCCACCACCCGGTCGGGCACCAGATAGCTCACGTTGGTTGCGCCCAGCATGCGCAGGCCGCGCACGCCCACGGCGCAGGCGGTCGCGCCGTCGCAATCGTAGTCGGCCACGATGCACAGGCGCTTGTTTTGCGCCATGGCGTCGGCCAACAACTTCGCCGCCTCGTGGGTGCCCAGCATGCTGGCCGGGGGCAGCAACAGGTTCAGCGCATCGTCGAGTTCGTCTTTGGACAACACGCCGCGTGCGGCATACAGGCGGGCCAGTAAGGGGTGGATGCCCGCTTGTTCAAGCGCCCAGGCGCTGCGGGGGGGCACATCTCGGGTGAGCAAATTCATGGGGGTTTCAAGGAGAGTTCAGGAGGCAATGAGGGCTTGGAGTGCCGTTGCCAGGGAGGTTTTCTGAAACAGGCGGGTGATCCGCTGGTGCCAAGCCGCAGGCGCGGCCGTGTAGGTGTGGGCCCTGTGTTCGCTGCACAGGCTGAGCGTGCCTTTTCCGGTGGTTTTGACGTGTTGCAACAAGTCTGCCAGCACCGTGGCGTCGAGTTGCTGCCAGGCTTGCTGCCAAGCCAGCGCTTGGCCGTGCAAGGCGGCTGATCGCAAGCTAGTTGAAACAGTCACTGAGGGCGGCGCCGACACCGGGCCAGAGACGGGCAGCGTGCCCGCGCCGTGCAGCCAAAAGGCGTTGACGGTGTATTGCTTGCGCGCATCGCGGGCGTCGTTCACCGGATGGTTGTACAGCAGCATCTGCATTTCGCTTTGCAGGCGTTGCAGCGGCCGGGCCGCAGGGTGGTCAGGCAGCCAGTCTTTGACGTTCTGGCCGATTACCCGGTCGAGCGAGGGGGTGGGTAAATCGGCCAGCATCGCCCCTTGGGCGTGCCACAGCAAGGCGCTGTGCCAGGTCACTTGCAAGCCGTCTTCTTGCAAAAACGGTTGCATGGCTTGTAGCAGTTGATGCGATTCTTCGTCCGACAGGTGCAAATGCGCTGGGTCGGCCATGACCACTTGGTCCATGCCGACTTGCCAGTGGCAGGGCGTCATCCAGGCTTGGGGCGCATTGCTGGGGAGGCCTTGTTGGACGTGGTGCCAGGCGGCCCAGGGCAGGGCAGTGGCCGCAGGGGGCCATCCCAGAGCCTGGGCGTGCAGGCGTTCGTGAGGCAAGTGCAGCGGTGCGGTTTCAGGGTCTTGCAGCTCTTGCTGGCGCTGCATCAGGCCCAGCAAGGCTTGCAAATTCGGCAGTTGCAAACCGGCCCAAATCTCAGGGCTGTTGAGGGCTTGGCTGGCAGCATAGGGAATGATCAATTGCATGGGCCAGATGAAACTTGGGTTTTAAGCCCAGTCTTCTCCAGAGTCCCAAGAGTTGTCACCCGCATCGTCTGCCGATGCCTGTGGCGACACCAGGCCAGGCAAGTTTTCATCCTGGGCGTTGCCCGAGGGCGATGCCAGTGAGTTCGCAGAGGATGCGTCGGCGTTGGGTGCGGGTGAAGGCTTGTTGTGCCCCATGAGGTTTTGCACGCCCTGAAACAACAAGCCGCCCGCCACCACGCCCGCTGCGGTGGTGGCCACTTGGGCCATCATGCCGCCACCCCAAGCGCTGGTGGCCGGCGCAGGCATGGCTGCTGGGCGCGCGGCCCCTGGTGGGTTTGAAGAGAATTGGGCCGTGGACGTTTGGACTGGCATGGCTTTCGAAGGTGTTTCTGGCCCACGGCCCCAAGCCTGCGCGCCCGACATCCACGAACCGCTATTGGCTGGCGCAGTTGCTGGGGTGGCTTGGGTCGCTCGCCATTGGGCCAGCTGCGCCAACTGTTGCGCGTTTTGCGCCTCCAGTTGCTCAATGCGGGTTTGGGCTGCGTCCAGCGCCATGCCCAAACCCATGGCCCGTTGCACCAGCAAATAGGGAGCGTCGGCTTGCGCCCTGAACGCATCGCTGATCAGACCGTCTGCCGTGGGGTCTTTGGGGTCGGCGCGCGTCTGGCGCAAAGCGCTCAAAAATTGCTGCAGCTGGTCACGTTCATTGGCATTCATCAGGGGAACCTTTCAGGCATGGAATAAGTCATTATGGACAAACACAAAGACCAACGTATCCAGGCGTTCAGATTCAAAGGCACAACGACTGCCACCTCCAAAAAACCGAAGAGACCTTGAGGGACAGTGGGCCTGCCTTTTTATAGGGCGCGGTCGATTGGTCACAATAGCGGGCTATGTCTTTTTTCAAAAACATCCCCTACGAGCTGGCGCTGGGTTGGCGCTACACGCGTGCAGGCCGTGCCACGCGGCGAAACGGCTTCATTTCCTTCATTTCGGGCGTGTCCATGATGGGCATTGGCCTGGGCGTGGCCGCGCTCATCATCGTGCTGAGCGTGATGAACGGCTTTCAAAAAGAGGTGCGCGACCGCATGTTGGGCGTGGTCTCGCACATCGAGGTCTATGCCGCCGACGGTGCGGCCGTGGCCGATTTACCCGCACTGCTGGCCCGCCTGAAGGCGCACCCTCAGGTGCTGGGCGCTGCGCCCTTCATCACCGCGCAGGCTTTGCTGGCGCGGGGTGAGGACATGAAGGGTGTGCTGGTGCGCGGCATCGACCCGGCGCTGGAGCCCGAGGTCAGCGACCTGTCGAACGACACGCAAGCTGGCGTGCTGCAGCGCCTGCAGCCAGGGGAGTTCAGCCTGGTGCTGGGCCGCGATCTGGCCAACAATCTGTATTTGCAAAGCGGCGATCCGGTGACGCTGGTCTCGCCATCGGGCCAAGTGACCCCTGCGGGCGTATTGCCGCGCATGAAGCAAATGGGCGTGGTGGGCACGTTTTCTTCAGGGCACTATGAATACGACTCGGCGTTGGCGCTGATGCATGTCGAAGACGCGGCCCGCATGTTCCGGCTGGATGGCCCCAGCGGCGTGCGCCTGAAGTTGCGCGATTTGCACCTGGCGCGAGAGGTGGCGCGCAACCTGCAGCTGGATTTGGGGCCGCAGTTTTTTGTACGCGACTGGACGCAGCAAAACCGCACCTGGTTTGCCGCTGTGCAGGTGGAAAAACGCATGATGTTCATCATCCTGACGCTGATCGTGGCGGTGGCTGCTTTCAATTTGGTCAGCACCTTGGTGATGACGGTGACCGACAAGCGCGCCGACATCGCGATCTTGCGCACGCTGGGGGCCAGCCCGCGCAGCATCATGGGCATTTTTGTGGTGCAGGGCGCCACGGTGGGTGTGATCGGCACCATGAGTGGCTTGGCGCTAGGCCTTCTGGTGGCTTTCAACATCGACGTGATCGTGCCCGCGCTGGAGACGCTTTTCAACGCCAGCTTTTTGCCGCGCGACATTTACCTGATCAGCCGCATGCCCAGCGAGCCGTTGGCCAGCGACATCTGGCCTGTGGCCATCATCTCCCTGGTGCTGGCTTTTGTGGCTACGCTTTACCCCAGCTGGCGCGCCAGCCAGGTCAACCCGGCGGAGGCGCTGCGTTATGAATAACATTTCCCTGCCGGCAATTCCGGACACTTTGGGCGCCTTGAGCGCAGTCCCCAAGGCGCATACGAAGGGGGTTGACTCGCCAGCCCCTGTGCGCCCGCCCAGCGGCGATACGGTGCTCCAGGCCCAAGGCCTGACCAAGCGTTTCACCGAAGGGCGCTTGGATGTGACCGTGCTGCAAGGCGTGGACCTGACCGTGCACGAAGGCGAGACGCTGGCCATCGTGGGCGCTTCCGGCTCGGGCAAAAGCACTTTGCTGCATTTGCTGGGCGGGCTGGACGCACCCACGCAAGGCTCGGTCCAGCTCAAAGGCCAATTGCTGTCGGCCTTGAGCGCGGCCGAGCAAGGCCAGTGGCGCAACCGCTACCTGGGCTTTGTCTACCAGTTCCACCATTTGCTGCCCGAATTCAGCGCCTTGGACAACGTGGCCATGCCGCTGTGGATTCGCAGGCAAGACCGCGCCGAAGCAGCGGCCGTGGCCACGCAGTGGTTGCAACGCGTGGGTCTGGGTGAGCGCCTGCACCACCGGCCTGCGGAGTTGTCGGGCGGCGAGCGCCAGCGTGTGGCCCTGGCCCGTGCTTTGGTGAACGACCCGGCCTGTGTGTTGGCCGATGAACCCACCGGCAACCTGGACCGCGAAACCGCCGACGGCGTGTTTGCGCTGATGCTGCAACTGGCCCGCGAACGCGGCACCGCCTTTGTGGTGGTCACGCACGACCCCGCCTTGGCGGCGCGTTGCGACCGGCAATTGCATTTGGTCAAGGGCGTGCTGCAAGCGCCGGTTTGAATTGACATTGCGGGATGTGGATCGACACGCACTGCCACCTGGACGCGGCCGAGTTTGACGCCGACCGCGACGCGGTGCGCCAAGCAGCACGCCAAGCCGGCGTGGCGCGCTGCGTGATCCCGGCGGTGCACGCCGCACACTGGGCCAAGGTGGCGCAACTGGCCGAGCGGCATGGTGACGCTTACGCTTTGGGCATTCACCCGTTGTATGTGCCGCACGCGCAAGAGGCTGACTTGCTGGCGCTGGACCAGGCCTTGACCGAGCGCCGAGATGACCCGCGCCTCGTGGCCGTGGGCGAGATCGGGTTGGACTTTTTTGTGCCCGAACTGTGCACGCCCGAGATGCGCGAGCGCCAATGGTTTTTTTACACTGCGCAATTGAAGCTGGCCCAACAACACGGCCTGCCCGTGGTCTTGCATGTGCGGCGTTCGGCCGACCTCTTGCTCAAGGGCTTGCGCCAATGCCCGGTGGTCTCGGGTATCGCCCATGCTTTCAATGGCAGTGCTCAGCAGGCGCAGGCTTTTGTGGACATGGGCTTTGCGCTGGGCTTTGGCGGCACTTTGACTTACGAGCGTTCTTTGCAGCTGCGCCGCCTGGCCTGCGAGCTGCCGCTGAGCGCACTGGTGCTGGAGACCGACGCGCCCGACATCCCGCCGCAGTGGCTCTACCGAACCGCCGAGCAGCGGGCGCTGGGCGCAGCACAAGGGCGCAACAGCCCGGCCGAGTTGCCCCGCATCGCCCAGGTGCTGGCCGGGTTGCGGGGCCTGCCGCTCACCGATCTGGCGGCAGCCACCAGCGCCAATGCCTGCCGCGTGCTGCCCCAACTGGCCGCTCTGTACCATCACGCCCCATGACCCGAAAAAA
>Ga0209550_10000267_pt1 | contig 47082 bp, 45 predicted proteins | sample LauGreSuBDMM15SN_2_FD_187567 | JGI IMG/M metagenome (GOLD analysis project Ga0209550, IMG submission 187567) | Freshwater lake microbial communities from Lake Michigan, USA - Su13.BD.MM15.SN (SPAdes) (version 5) | ecosystem: Environmental > Aquatic > Freshwater > Lake | place: Lake Michigan...
AATGACATTGAAACCTTGTTTGGCTTGGTAGCTCAGTTGGTACGAGCGAACGACTGAAAATCGTTAGGTCGCCGGTTCGATCCCGGCCCAAGCCACTTCGCACATTCAATACACCAAAGTCAATTTACTTCAAATGAATTTTTCCATTTGCCAATTCCGTGTACTTCAACAAGGGGAATCTGATTAATCTTGGAGTTCGCTCCTCCCACAAAGACATACTTTATGTACGAATCCGATGCTTCGGTATAGTCGGAAACTTTGGGAGTTAACTCGAAGTATTCTTGATAAATATCAGACAGTGGTTTCTGCATTTTTTTATTCATGAATTGCATTTCACGATTATTTGAGTAAAGCCAATTAAAACTAAGAATCGAACCATCTATGTACTTTCGAATATCAGATTCTTGCATTTCGCAAAAGCTATTAACATTGATAATTAAGTCCGTTTCTTGCTTCAAGGAATTCAATTCCAAAGCTGAGCAAAGTCGAACTTGATTTGTAACTTCTTCCCCAGTATTTACGCCAATATGTTTTAACCATCTTTTCTGGACTTCTAATTGTTGTGGAATGTCAATTATTGTGTACTTAATTGACGGAAACATTGAAGTAACTGCTGCGGCGAGTTGGCCATATCCAGCGCCAATCTCAATAATGTTAGTAACTTGAGGAAGAATACCGAAATTAACTAGATTACTAACATCTACTTGAGTCCTGAGTACATCGCTATTCAGGAAATACTCTTGACCCCCCCCTTTTTTTGGTGTTGGTTGGTACGGCACGGAAAACTTCGCAGCATTAGGATCCATTTCTGAGAACCAAAAGTTTGAATCTAATCCAGAAATCAATTTCTTATACTCTTCAATCATCTCGAAATAGGTTCGGGTATTCCCTAATCGAAAATTCTGAGCTCGCCAATAGTCTTTTTCAATAGGCGTTCCTATCAAATACAGATATCCAACATGCATTCTTAGATCGCTATCATCAATGTTGGAGAGAAAGTTTAGGTGGTCCGTCCAATCGTCCCAGAGTAAAGATTCCTTATCTACCACCCTTGCTTACCCCGTTCTTGAAATAGACAAACTTCCTTATACTCGGTCTATGGTACCTGATTAATTCTTTGTTAGAGCTGTATTTGTCTCTGCTTAAGGTTCATAATGCACTCCTAAATCTGAGGTCGGGATAGGTCATTAGTTTTGACTTGCTTTTTTGATTTTATGAAGTCCCAGTATAAGAAATTGCGAATCTAGAGTTTTCCTCTTTGTGGGTAAAAGAGATATTCCTTAGCATTTTGGAGTGTACTGCTGGGTAAGTTCACCATTAACATTTCACATTATTTTGTTATCGTCCTCCCTGAATCGTATTTAAAGTTTTCAAATAGGATCCAGGATTATTGGTTTTTGTCAAATACAGTTAATTTGCCAAGATACGGATTGAATATCTCATTGGTGAGAATTTAGAAAGTATCAGCTACTTTCGACTCATAACAAATTTAGTGCGGTTTCAAGCAGATTTTGGGTGGATAAGCCAGCGTGATTACACAAATCTTGATAAGTGCCGTATGGACGAACAAAATCATTTATTGCAATCTGCTTAATTGAGTACTCAAATTTGCCTGCAATTGAACTATTTACCAAATTAAAAAGCCCGTCCTGCCTAGAGATTTCTTCAAACGTGATGATTTTACGTGTCTTACGCGCACTTCCAACTACTGCTGCGCTGTCAAATGGTTTTAGTGTGTGATGATAGATAACTTCAACAGAATGACCCAATTCAACTAAAATTGCCTCCGCTTCCATTACTTGTCTTAATGGGGAACCTGTTGTGACGATTGTTAGATCCGTCCCAGTTTTTACATTGATGGCCTTTCCGACTTCAATTTGATCGCCATCGAAGTGAACGCCGTGTGGGAATTCTGTGAGCCTGAAGTAGTTTATCGCCTTATTCAAATAGACTTTTTCAAATAGAATTTCAAACTCAATTGAGCTTCCTGGGAAAAATACATTAGAACTTTGAAACTGAGCCATTAATGAGTAGTCTGAATAACAATGATGGCTACATCCGAGTTTGGAGTAGTCGAATGCGCTCCCCACTGAAATGAGATTTACTCCCAGTTCTTGATAAGCAAAATCTAATTTTATCTGCTCATATGATCTTTCAATCAAGAAAGGTGCAATAGTGTGTACGACGGGGTTTAACCCTTGAGCCGAAAGGCCAGCAGCTACATTGACCATAGCAGGCTCAGAGATGCCAATGTTGAAGTAACGATCAGGATAGCTTTCTCGAAATGGTTTCAAAATCCCGTGGCTAATGTCGCCCACTATAACCACAAGATTTTTCTCGATATCGCCTAACTTGAGCATCGAATCCGCAAATGCTTTTCGAAGACTCGTCATGATAATTCCAACTCAATTTGACGCATTTGTTCCGTATTTGGGATTTTATGGTGCCACTCACCATGGCCTTGAAGAAAGCTAACACCAAAACCTTTTGTAGTTTTTGCAACAATCACCTTGGGTGAGTTATTCTCAAAGTCCAATTGACCCAAACACTTAGAGATTGATATTAATGAATTTCCATCGCAATGTGAGACTTGCCAGCCGAATGATGACCATTTATTCGCCAAGTTTTCTATAGGTTGTAACTGTGCTGCGGAGCCGTTCCAGTCAACAATAACCACTAAACTCTCTAAATGGTTATTGGAGGCGATGTTTGCCGCCTCCCAAATGGTTCCTTCTTGACACTCCCCATCTCCAACTAAAACAAACACACGTTGATCTCTCTTTAAGATCTTATTTCCCAAGGCAAGTCCCGTACCGAATGGCATTCCATGACCTAAAGAACCCGTATTTGCTTCAACTCCAGGAATTTTTGATCTATCAGGATGGCCACCCAGCGGAGACCCCGACGTTCCGTATTGGTCAAGGAGTTCTTTCGGAATGATATTAAAGTGACTTAAAACTGCATAAAGTGCAGCAGCACCGTGACCTTTACTAAGCACGAATTTATCTACGTACACATTATCGGATTGCCTCAACGCATATTCGTAAACACCATATACCAAATCTAATATGGAAAAAGAACTCGGGATGTGACCCTCTCCACCCCGTGTAATCATTTGAGCGACTTGTAAGCGCAAGTTTTTCAATTCTACTTCCATATCAACTGTCCCTACTTTGAAGTTTTAAATCGTTCCCTAACCTACGAAGCTTATACAAATCTTGATTCCGGCTTAGTAATTCGGTTAATTCCTCACTTCCCCACTTGTCGTTCACGACACTAAAATTTCTTCCTCCCACAATATTTTTAGGTTGGTCAATTATCCAATCACAGCACTGGATCACTCGCTCCATTGAGTTCATTCCATTTTCACTAATCAACTTCCTTGTTGTACTATAATTTTTGCCTGCATTCACTCCATCTTCAAGAGTCGCATTATGGATTTTAGTCTGCACCCACCCAGGACCTAATATAGAAAATTTAGTATCTGCCAGTTCAAAATCTAATAGCTCACACATTTTTATCGAAGCAATCTTCGAGATTGTGTAGGCTGAATAACGTTCGGTAGCATTATTGGTACCACCACCAGCAAAAAAAATAACTGTTCTAATTCCTGTCAATGCCGGTTTTTGTAAACAATTTTGCAATATTCTTAACATACCGGTAAAATTTGCCTGCAGCGAATTTTCCCATTGATCAAACGATACTTGATGAAATAAACCAATTGGTCTCTGGTCTCCTGCTGCTGCAACCAAAGTTTCCCACGGCTCTTGTTCTCCAAGCAAATCAATGCAATCTGAAATTGAATTCTTATCTGTTAAATCACATTTCAGCAGGGTCGCACCTCGCTGCTTAAGATTTTCGCACTCATCTGACCATGTTCGATAAGTACCAACTACTGAAATTCCTTTATCCATCCAAGAATTGGCTAGTGCCGTCCCAAAATCGCTTGAGATAGAAAGAATTATTCTCGTCATGATACCCATTCTTTTTGGATGCTAAGTCTTAATACTCTACCATTTCGACCAGCGAAACCATGTTTTATCGAATCAGATTTTACACTTTAGAGAGTGCGTAATTTAAAATTTTCGCAGTTAGTTTGGCACTTTCCAATAACGTTCCAGGACCGGAGCGTAATGCGATTAGTGATCCGACTATTTTTTCGACACCAAAGACACTCTGTCCTGAATATATAAGATTTATCAGTCCGAGAACATCTCGAGCTCGCCACAAGTGCCAGCAAGAAGACACAGCCGTAGAAGTATGTGCCAATATTGTTGGTATACAGTAAGTTTGCTACATGTTAAATCAACCAGGTTTCTTAAATTCTCTCGCAGAGAATCACTTCCAACACCAGCGAGGCTCTAACTGGTTTACTGAGACTGAATCGGAAATTTCGAATGAGGTTGCTGGGGTACACGGACTCGGAATATCTGGGGAGTTAGAAATCGGAGAATTAGGAACCGTTTTTTTCCCATTTTTTGAGATGGGTTCTGTTAACTCAAAGGCACTATTTGGCCTCGATGAACTAATACTCTTTGCTTTTTACTATGCAAACAGAAAGCGTTACCGTACGACCTTAGATCTCGGAGCAAATATTGGCCTTCATACTTTAGTAATGAAGAAGCTAGGTTTTAGTGTGACGTCCTATGAGCCTGACCTGACTCATTTAAATCAAATTCATCTAGTTTTAAATCTAAATAATATGAATGCTGAACATGTTGTTCCTAAGGCAATAAGCGATAGTGCGGGAACTATGAAGTACATAAGGGTCTTAGGGAACACGACCGGCTCCCACCTTCTCGGAGCAAAAGAAAACGTCTACGGCCCAACTGATATTGTGAGCGTGGAAGTCGATGATATTCTCGAAATCCTTAATCAAGGTAACTTTGATTTCGTAAAAATGGATGTCGAGGGTCACGAAGCAGTCTTACTAAATCGCGTTACCGTAGAATCTCTGAAAAAGACAGACATCATGTTGGAAATTGGTTCCGAGAAAAATGCTTCGAAAATCTATGAAATTCTTAAGCAAAAAGGTATTCCCGCGTATGCGCAAAAGATAAGTTGGGGACTTGTTGAGAATTTAGAAGATCTTCCAAGTCATCACACTCATGGAAGCCTATTTCTCTCAATGCAGGGTGCTCCTAACTGGAGTTAATACTGATTAAGAGGAGCGACCTATGAATAAAGTATCTGAAAAAATCATCACTGACTATTTTGCCGAGGGGCAAAAGATTTTGTCCAAAATCTCCCCACAGGAAGTGGCGGCACTGGCTTCAGCAATAGAGAAGGTTAGAGTTTTGGGTTCTACTGTGTACATTGCAGGAAACGGTGGTAGTGCTTCTACCGCTTCACACTTTGCTACAGATATTGGCATTGGGTCGCAAATGAGGTCAAACCCGGTAAGGGTAATAAGTCTTTGTGATAACTCAGCGGTGATGACTGCGATTTCGAATGACCTTGGCTATTCGGCAGTATTTGAGCAGCAATTACGTCTGTTGGCGCAACCCGGGGATTTGCTCATAGTCATATCAGCATCCGGCAATTCACAAAACTTAATTAACACAGTTTTAGCGGCAAATGAAATTGGAATATCCACATATTCTATGACTGGTTTTGATGGCGGTAAACTGAAAGAAATGACTCAAGGAGCCAATGTGCACGTCGAGAGTACTCATGGAGCTTATGGGCTAGTCGAGGATGCTCACTTGGCAATTTGTCATGTGATTACAGAGTGTATTAGGGCAGAATAAGGATGACTCACAAAAAGCCAATTTTGGTCTTAGGTTCCAATTCATTTTCTGCGACAAGTTTTATAGATTATTTACTTTCTACAGGCTACAACGTTATTGGGGTTAGTCGTTCTGAAGAAGTTTCACGAGTTTTTAGGCCTTACGAGACAAATTCCAATCTAGCTAACTTTTCTTTTCTGCAAATTGATATAAAGGTAGGAGCCAAAGCAATTGCCGAATTAGTCAAAGCAAATCAAATCGAATACATTTTCAACTTTGCGGCACAAAGCATGGTTGCCCAGAGTTGGGACTATCCAGAGGATTGGTATCAAACCAATATCGCGGCGCTGGCTGAATTAGGTAATTTGCTTATAAAAGAGAATTCAGTTAAGAAGTTTATTCATTTCACAACGCCAGAAGTCTACGGTTCGACAAATGGATGGCTGAAAGAAGGTTTCAGTTTTGCCCCAAGCACTCCATATGCAGTTTCCCGTGCAGCTGGCGATTGGCACCTCAAATGCCTATTTGATAACTTTGGCTTCCCTGTCATTTTTACGCGGGCAGCCAATGTCTACGGTCCTGGGCAGCAGCTATATCGAATCGTTCCTCGAACAATCCTCTCTGCCCTTACTGGTCAGAAATTACCATTGCATGGCGGGGGCAAGTCAATTCGATCCTTTATTCACATCGATGACGTTTCATCTGCATTAGAAGCAATAATGCACCATGGTGAAAACGGAGATTCCTACCACATCTCCACGGACGCCATAACTTCGATTTTTGACTTGGTCAAAACACTTGCCAATTTACTTGAAATCGATGTTGAAGATCTCGTCGAGCGAGGGGCCGAGCGTCCCGGGAAGGACTTTGCCTATCAACTTTCCTCTGAGAAAATTCGTACTGAATTAGACTGGACGGACAAAATAGACCTAAATGCTGGCTTAGCAGATACTCTGAAGTGGGCTGAATTACACTTAGACGACCTAAGAAAATTACCGATCGACTACGAACACAAGAGGTAAAAGTGAAAATTCTCGTTACTGGTGGTTGCGGATATGTAGGTTCCGTTCTAGTTCCTAAACTATTAAGCGACGGACATGATGTCCTCGTGATTGATGACCAGTGGTTTGGAAATTTCTTACCTACACATCCAGCGCTCAAGATTACAAAGAAGACTATCGAGAACATTAACGAAGACGACTTGCGCGGCGTTGAGGTCGTTATGCATTTAGCCAATGTGGCTAATGATCCGAGCGTTGAGATCAATCCAACATTTTCATGGGAAGTGAATGTTTTACATACGACCCAGTTCCTTGAGTTATGCCGGCGATCTGGCTCAGTGAAGAAGTTTATGTATGCAAGTTCCGGGAGCGTCTATGGAGTAAAAAGTGAACCGAATGTCACTGAAGACCTTGCGCTTGTGCCTATTTCGGCATATAACAAGACAAAAATGTCGGCAGAGCGAGTTTGCCTCAGCTATGCAGATGATTTCGAAGTCTTTTGTATCCGCCCAGCTACTGTTTGTGGAGTCTCGCCTCGCATGCGCTTTGATGTTGTGGTCAATATGTTTGTCATGCAAGCATTTTTGAATAATCAGATCACGGTACTTGGGGGTGACCAGGTGCGGCCAAATATTCACATAGAGGATATGGCAGCCGTCTATGTTCACTTTTTGAATAACAATGGATTGAAGTCTGGAACCTATAACGCAGGATTCGAGAATATTTCGGTAATGGATATCGCAAAGATGGTTCAGGATAGATTTAAAGTGGGAATCGAAGTTAAACCTTCAAATGATCCTCGCTCATACCGCCAAGATTCAACTAAGTTAGTTAATACAGGGTTTGAACCCAAAAAGAGCGTATCAAATGCAATTGATGAGATTGCTACAAAATTGCAATCCAGTGAAATCAAAGACGATGATCGCTGGCATACTGTTCGTTGGATGACATCACAAAATATTGGAGCGCAGTGAGAAAACTCGGTCGAGAGATAGATATTCTCGTTAATTACCCAAAGGCAAAGCGAGATTTATCCGCACGCCTTGAATCTAAGTCGGAAGAATCTCGAGCAATAGGACGTAAATTTGGTTTCGATTATTTTGATGGAGACCGTAATCATGGATACGGGGGATTCAATTACCAACAGAGATTTTGGCAGCCCGTTATTCCTACTATCATTGAAAACTATCAAATAGATAATTCCAGTGTAGTTTTGGATGTTGGATGCGCAAAGGGTTTCTTCCTGTTTGACCTCAAGCAAGAGCTGCCAAGTATCTCTATTAAGGGAGTAGACATATCAGAATATGCAATCGAAAATGCAAAACCGGAAGTCAAAGAATACTTGCAGGTTGCAAATGCTACAAAACTTCCCTTTAAAGATGATTCATTTGATTTTGTAATGTCAATTAATACCGTTCACAACCTCAATCGCGAAGATTGTGCTATTTCTTTGCAGGAAATCGAACGAGTTTCCCGTGGTAATTCTTTTATCACTGTTGATGCTTATCGCAATGACGAGGAAAAAACTCGGATGGAGGCTTGGAACCTCACGGCACTTACTATGATGTCCGTCGATGAATGGAAGGAATTCTTTCTCGAAATCGGTTACACCGGAGACTATTACTGGTTTATTCCATGATGACCACAATCAATACATTGCTTAAGTACTACACGCTTGCACAAAGAATTCGTATTGTGGAAGAACGGATTGCGGCGGAGTACTCCAAGGGTGAGATGCGTTGTCCAGTACATTTGTCAATTGGTCAAGAAATCGTCAGCGCCGCGGTGGGGATGGCACAAGAAACATCTGATACCGCAGTAAGTTCACACAGAGCACACGCGCATTACCTTGCAAAAGGTGGCGATCTATACCGAATGATCGCAGAGATATTCGGACGAGTTACCGGCTGCTGCAAAGGCAGGGGTGGTTCGATGCACCTTATAGATCTAAGTGTTGGATTTCTTGGCTCTTCAGCAATTGTAGGAAACAGCATTCCCGTAGGCGTCGGAGCGGGATTTACCCACAAATTAGATAAAAGCGGTCAATTAGCATTTACCTTCTTTGGGGATGGCGCGACAGAAGAAGGTGCATTCTACGAGTCCGTAAATTTCGCTGCTGTGAATCAAATTCCAGTGGTTTTTTTATGTGAGAATAATCTTTATTCAGTTTATACGAATCTCTCTCCGAGGCAACCAGCTTCCCGCAAAATCCATGAAATGGTAGCTGCAATGGGGTTGAAGTCCTTCGAAATTAACTCTCTGGATCCGTTAGTGTGTCTTGAAGAAACTTTGGAGCATATATCGTGGGCGCGCGAAAATCAAAGACCTATATTTTTAGAGTATAAGACTTATCGCTGGTTGGAACACTGTGGGCCAAATGACGACGACGGTCTCGAATATCGCCCGAATGGTGAGCTCAAAGCATGGAAATTGCAAGATTCCTTAACGACTTTGCGGGAGTCCCTTGTCGCCAATCACTCTGCTACTTTTTCTGAACTCGATGCACTTGACTCAGCAATAACCACTGAAGTAAGCCTGGTCTTTGAGAAGGTTCGCAAAGATCAATTTCCAACTCTGAGTGATTCAATTCAGGATGTTTATGCTTAACCAAGAAAATAGAATGACCGACTTCGCTGAGCAGATTCGAATCGGGCTAGATGAAGCCCTCGAGCAGGACCCGAAACTGATTTTAATGGGATTGGGAGTCACAGATCCAAAGGGTGTTTTCGGAACAACACTCGGACTGCCTGAAAAATACGGCCGTGAAAGAGTTTTGGAGACTCCAACCTCTGAAAATGCAGTAACAGGGATTGGGATTGGCTTGGCCATAACTGGCCATAAAACAGTAATGGTCCACCAGCGACTTGATTTCTTTCTCCTTGCAATGGACCAACTTGTGAATAGTGCCGCCAAGTGGCATTACATGTACGGTGGTCAGCAAAGTGTGCCGATAACTATTCGACTCATAACTGGTCGTGGATGGGGTCAAGGGCCTACTCATTCACAGAATTTACATTCTTGGTTTACCCATATTCCCGGACTAAAGGTTGTCATGCCTGCCTTTGCGCAAGAGGCTAAAGAACTATTACGGCTTTCAATAGATGATCCAAATCCAGTTCTTTTCCTGGAGGATCGCTGGTGCCACGTGCAAAAAGCTGAGTTCTCAGAGGTAATCCCTCGTGGCTCGATACAACTTGGTGAAGCAGAGATTCTTGTCCCTGGCGAATCGTTAACCGTTGTTGCAGCCGGATTCGCCGCTGTAGAGAGCCTTAGAGCTGTTTCATTCTTGCAGGAGCAAGGAATTAGCGTTGAATTAGTAAATTTACGAACACTTAAACCTCTTGATACGGCAACAATCTTTTCCTCCGTAAAGAAAACTGGAAGAATTTTGGTAGTTGATTCTGGCACTGAGATTGCATCATTTGCATCTGAAGTGATTTCTCAAGTTTCTAGGAATTGCTTTGACGCTCTAAAGTCTGCTCCACAAATGATATGTGCACCAGATGTCCCGGAGCCAACGAGTCATGGGGTGACAGAGGAGTTTAAGTTTGGTGCAGCAGATATTGCGAAAAAGATTATTGAAATGATGGAAAGTAATATCAAAGCAGATTTGGCTGCTCTTAATAACGTGCCCCATGACGCACCTAATTCAATATATATGGGTCCATTTTAGAAATGAACCCGGACGACATGTTTCCGGCACTTTTTCTTGATCGTGATGGAATCATCAATTTCGATTCAGGCTTCGTTTGGAAAAAAGAAGAGTTTATGTTTCAAGATTGTATTTTTGAGCTTTGTAGATATTTCAAAGAAAAAGGCTTCAAATTGGTAACCATTACAAATCAAAGCGGTATTGGCCGCGGCTTGTTCTCACTTGAAGACTTTCATAGATTGAATGATTGGATGCTCTCACGATTTGAGGAGGAAGGTTGTGGCATGGACCTTGTATTAGCATCGACTTTAGACCCCACAGATCAAAGCGCCACAATCCGCGAAAAAAGTTTTCGGAAGCCAGCTCCGGGAATGCTTCTAGCTGCACAGGAAATTCTCAATCTTAATCTCCGAGATTCTCTTTTGATCGGAGATAGAGAATCAGATATTGAGGCTGGTGTGAATGCCGGAGTTGGGAATCTATTCCTGGTCAATCCTGACCTAGTTTTGGATGGGAATTGCGAATCCTTTGAGGGTCTGTACGAATGCTTGGTAAGATTAAAGGAGAAATTTCAATAATTTGAGCGAAACGGGTACCAATTATGGCTGAGACTTTCCGGGCCGCAGTTCTTGTTTCTCCAAATAAACCTCTGGAAATAATGGATTTACGTTTTCCGGAGCTTAAGGATGGCCAAGTTCTCGTTAGAAATATTGCTTCCGGAGTTTGCCGGAGCCAATTAATGGAGGCCAAGGGTAAGCGTGGGGAAGATAAGTGGTTGCCACATTTATTGGGACACGAAGGCGTTGGCATGGTTGAAAGAATTGGACCACAGGTGACAAAAGTAAAAATCGGCCAGAAAGTTGTTATCGGATGGATTGTCGGCCAAGGGAATAATTCAATGGCACCACAATTCTCGACAGCGAATGGCATCAACATTAATTCCGGCGCCGCAACAACTTTTAGCGAATACTCCGTAGTTTCTGAAAATCGCGTTTATATCGCCCCAGAAGGTTTCTCTGATTACTTTTTACCACTTTTTGGTTGTGCGCTACTGACTGGTGGAGGTATGGCACTCAATCATTTTGATAGGGAACTCCACAAAAATGTCCTAGTACTAGGTTTCGGTGGGGTGGGGTCCTCAGCAGCGGTTGTCTTAGACTCATTTAATAGTACGAAAATTGTTATTCTTGATGAGTCAGAAGCGCGTCGAAATCAAGCCCTTCTAATGGGTTTCAGCCATGTCTATTCCCTTGAAGAATTCGAATCTACTGATGGCAACAATTCGAATAACAAGTTTGATCTATGTATCGAATCTGCTGGTCTGACTGAAACCATAGAGCTTGGCTTCTCATTACTCAGTAAGACTGGAAGGTTGGTTTTTGCATCGCACCCTGATTCGGGAGCAAAAATCTCGTTCGACCCATTTGAGATGATAAACGGTAAGCTGATTTTTGGATCTTTTGGGGGGGGTTCTAAGCCAGAAGAGGACATCAAAACTATTTCAAAACTTCTTCAAGAGTCGCGCTTAAACTTGGAGTATATGCTGGGTGATGCCTTCGCACTCGAAGATGTTAACCAAGCCCTAAAACAACTCGAAATGGGTCAACCTGGAAGGCCACTAATCAGAATGTCGGGAGCGAGATATGAATAAACCTCGAGGTGCAGCTCTGGTTTCTGGGAAGTTTAAGGTTATTCACTCAGGGCATATCCGGCTATTCAAGTTGGCTCGTGAACTAGCTCAGGAGTTAGTCGTTGCCCTTGACGTTACGGGCTTAGATTCAAGTGATATCACTTGGCGTTTAAAGGCTTTAGAAAGTATCGATTTTGTCTCTCGTGTACTTACCTACACATCAGATATTGAACAGGTGCTTCGAAATGAAAGACCGGATATAGTTGTTAAAGGTAGTGAATTTTCTCAGACTTTGAATATCGAAGAGAAAGTATTGGCGCAATGGGGCGGACGATTAATCTTTAGTTCGGGAGATTCCTTTTTCTCTGAAAGGGATATGATTGAGTCTTCTCAAAGTGATCTAAGTGTAAAAAATTTTCCACTACCACTAGATTTCATGCAAAGACATGACATTACCAATCTTAGACTGATTGAGATTCTAGAATCCTTCCGCAAAATTAATGTCTGTGTAATCGGGGACTTGATTGTCGATGAGTTCATTAATTGTCATCCGCTGGGAATGTCGCAGGAAGAACCCACAATTGTTGTTACTCCGATTGATAGCAAGAAATTTTTAGGTGGTGCTGGTATTGTCGCTGCACATTGTGCCTCCCTTGGAGCGAAGACAACACTCCTAACTATTAGGGGCGAGGATGAAGTTGGAGAGTGGAGTACAAGCAAAGCACTCGAGTATGGGATTGAAATGATTGCTTTAGTGGACTCAACTCGGCCCACAACATTGAAGCAGAGATTTAGAAGCGGATCGCAAACGCTCTTGAAATTAACCCACTTGCGTCAAGAAAATATCTCTAGTGACTTAGAAACTAATTTGTTGGAGAAGTTCAAGATTGATATGAAAGATATTGATGTAGTCATTTTCTCTGATTTTTCATATGGCGTTTTAACCAAGAAAATCACACAAGAGATTTCGCATACTGCAAAAAAGTCAAAAATATTTGTTGCGGCAGATAGTCAATCTTCCTCCCAGATGGGTGATCTTTCTAGATTTGAATTCTCGGATCTCGTTACTTCAACAGAGCGTGAGGCTAGACTTGAGTTGAAAGATGAAAATAGTGGATTAGTGGTCTTAGCCGAGAAATTACGATCTGAACTAAATGCACGCAATATTCTTCTTAAACTAGCGGCCGACGGAGTAATAATTCACGGCACAGATTCGGATGGCCAAATTCTTGCGACTGATCAAGTACCTGCCTTAAACGATTCATTTGTGGATGCTTCTGGCGCAGGTGACTCGCTGTTGGCAGCCGCTGCCTTAGGTCTAGCGAGTTCGGCCACTATATATGAGGCAACATTGCTTGGCTCGCTCGTTGCTGCAATCCAGGTTGGGAGAATTGGAAACACCCCAATCACGAGTTCGGCTGTGACCGAATTACTTCAGTTATGAAGGGGTTAATCCTGGCTGCTGGATTTGGAACTCGTCTGGGTCAATTAACTCAACAAACACCAAAAGCATTGATTCGGGTTGGGGACAAACCAATTTTGGATCACAATATTCGGAAGTTACTTGAGATTGGAATTACAGAAATACTCATCAATACTCATTACCTTGCAGAACAAGTTGAGAGTTTTCTAGTGACTCAAGATTACCCAGCCACATTAAAAACGGTTTTTGAACCTGAACTCCTAGGCACTGCAGGAACCATGAAGGATAATTTAGATTTTTTTGGAGTGAGCGACTTTTTAGTGATGCATGGCGATAATTATTTCACATCAAGTCTAAGCTCATTAGTCGATGCACATGTCAACCGCTCTGCAATAACTGAAATGACTATGGCAACTTTTGAAACAAAGAATCCTGAATTATGCGGCACGGTGGTAACTGACAACGATGGAGTTGTCATTGATTTTTTTGAAAAAAGTAAGAATTCAACTTCTTTTGAGGCAAATGCCGCTATCTATATTTTTTCACAATCTGCCAAGCTAGAATTATCTACTCTCTCAAGGTGCGAAACAGACATTAGTAATGACTTTATTCCAAGAATGTTAGGGAAAATACAGTCCCATAACCTTCAAGGTGATTTCATTGATATTGGCTCACCGTCGGGCCTAAAGTTAGCAAACGATATTTTTTATCAACAGCAACAGTAGGCAGTTTGATCTTTTCAGTAAGGAATTTCCAGTGTCCAAATAAATAAAACTCATGAGATTGGAATTGAAACACGGCCCAAGAGGGAGGTGCTAGTTGAATGTCTAAATTTCATGGGCATTCCAGCACTCTTTGTGGGTTTGTATACATCAAAAGAGGTTGGAGAATACAAGCACTTGTCTATACATCACTTCGTGCAGTAATCCCCTCAGATTACGTTGTATGTGATTTCGTCTTTATTGAGAATGCAGTCGAAATCGGAGAGTTAGTTGCAATAAAAAGTGATACTCAAATATGGAGTAGTTTTGAAATTTAGGATGATGTATTTATTGGATCAAATACAAGTTTCACGAATCCTAAAAATCCTGGGAGCAAAATTCATGAGAATTTGGGATTTAGAACTACAGTTCAAATCATCGTGATAGTCGAATCGAATTTTACAATATTGCGGGGAGTTGCCATTGAAAAGAATTCAATGATTGAGCCGCACTAATCGTGACTTATGAAATCCCAAATTTTGCCCAGGTGTAAGTAAGCCCTTCGCAGGTCCGTTCCAATCTACGAGAGAAGCCCGAACGCAGAATTAACCCCTGACGAATAAACCAGTCGGGTGCTACTTCTATAGGCGTCAATAAATCCTTTTTTCTAGCATATAGATTCGAGAACTTTATTTGCAATATATTTCCCGAAAGGAACAGAAGCGGTCCAGCCCGGGCTAACCGCATTTAGAACATGTGTAGAGGATTCATCGCCAACAACAATAAAATCATTGATCAAACTTCCAGTTGCGTTATCAACAAGTTGAGCTCTGATCCCTGGTCGCATCTTCTTCCATCCTGAAACGGTGTTTAAGGTCGGCGCAAGTACAGTTGCGTCCTTCAAGATTCGACTTAAAAATACTTTGGGAAACTCGGAACGTGCAAGTTGTGGAAGGTCATGTGAATTACCGCGCAAAATAGAGGCAATTCCTCCAAAACTTGTTTTAATATCTCCAAGATTCCAACCCTTTAGAAACTGATATTGCTCTCTGTTGAGCAAAGGAATAGCAGTTGGACCAATCTTAATTTTCCCATCAATGGTTAATGTCAAATGCACCCCAAGAAAAGGGTTTCTAGGATCGGGTACTGGGTAGACCAAAGCGGACAAAGGAAAGCGGGAATGCTCCACTGCTCGATAAACGCCCATGAAAGGAATCATCGATAAGTTAAGGCCAAACCCAAAATGATGTGCAAATCTATCAGCACCGGCACCGGCACAATTAACAATGTGTTTTGCAGAAATTGCTTCGCCGTTTAGGTACAAAGACTTTTGGTCTTGTCCATATTTAATAGAAGCATCAAGAAGTATTTGTCCACCCTTTGCTTTTACTTCAGCATCAAGGGCGAGTAAAACTTTTTCCGGATCTGAAACCGCAGTGGTCGGTGACCAGATAAATCTCTGGAAAGTCTTTGCCAAGGGCTCAATCCTCTGTAAATCGCTTTCAGGTAATAATTCTAAAGTTACTCCGTTTTCCTTGCCGCGAAGGAACAAAGACTCTAGCAAATGCACTTCACTCGAATCTCTCGCTACCACAACTTTCCCTGTGGATCTAATTGGAATGTTGTGATTTCGACATAATTCTCTTAAAGCCACATTACCATCGCGACAGAACTTAGCCTTAAGGCTTTCCGCACTATAGTAAAAACCAGCATGAATAACACCTGAATTTCGACCTGACGCATGCTGCCCAAGTGAAGCTTCTTTTTCTACGACCACAACCTTTAATTTTGAATTTCTGCTAAGGAGTTCTCTGGCTGTTGAAAGGCCAATCACTCCTGCGCCGATAACGAGTACATCAACATTCACGAGCGCCATCTTATCTCTGGAAAATGAATCTTGTGATCGGGATATTGTCGATTTCTCCCCAAGCATGATGGAAGATTTGTCTCTTTGTTGCCCATGGAGCAATAGCGTCCCCTCGTTTTCCATAGAAGTTTGTTACGTCTGGACAGAGCGCGAGATAAGGATTCAAACTAAAAATTGGTACTACTCCTAAGCCTCCACCCTTACGTTGGAAATAAAAGGCAGCATTTAAAACTTCTGGGATGGCTTCCATAAAACTAGTTGCCGCTTGGGGGAGAACGTGACTACCATTTTTCCAAAAAGCACGCACTTCGGGCGATCCAGTGAGCACCAAAAATGCATGTTCGAGACCAATTTTATCGCTGAAGACTCTAATTGCGTGCCCTGGGAAAAGAGCAGAGAGTTGTGCAAAGTCCTGCTGAACTACTTCCGCGGAAGAATCTCTGCGCTGGTCATATAAACCCTTTCGTATGTGCCAAGCAATATAAGGTTCAATTCCTTTCTCGGAGTTGGAACTTAACAAAAATTTCTCAGGTAACTTCCATTGGTGCTTATTGACTAGGCAGTGAAGAAAATATGGTGCGGCATCGAAGAATGCACTGCCGTCTGAAAGTAGCCCGCGCCCTAGGTGAATAGTACGAAGCTCGGAATTCTCCACTTTCAAACTTGATTCCGAATCTGCAAGAACAACTTGAACTTCTTCCGGTAACAAGTATTCCGCTAGTGCTACTTGGTCAGAAACAAATCTCTTTTGTTGTTGGGTCGTCAGATAATTCCAGCGTTCAGCATGCTTGATATCTACAATTGTGAAAGTTGTTTTCTGTCCAGATAATGCAAGGAATCTTGCTAACATTAGAACACAAAAAAAATCTCCATACGTTTCAGGTGAAATTGCGTTATCGTAATAGACATTAACCATGGCTGAATCACCATCATCTTTCAGACGAATAAACTCAGATACATAATGCTTAACAAATTTACTTTTTTTCTTGAGAACTAACCACGTTCTAAATCGAATATAAGCTATAACTAAGGTGTGGGTTCTGTGTTTAGTGAGAATGTGACTTCTCAATCCGATCTTCATAGACGGATTATATTGAGAGCCTCACTGCTATGGGGTGAAATTCATCGCAAAGCCCAAATTTAACAAATGACTAGCTACAACAAGCGGCCATTAATCTGGGAATGCTTCATTAGCCGCAATCTCATTCGAAACATACCAATCATCCCAAGCTGACACTTTGGATAAGACTCTCCTGAAGCCATTTTTGACCAGCAGATCATGGATGAGCTCCCTCTGTGGAGAAAAATTGTGTTCAACTGCTAGGAATTGAATCTCCCATTGGGAGAAATCAAAAGCTCCCAGTATTTCAAATTCGCTACCTTCGGTATCAACCGACAACAAATCAATTCGTTTTGGTGCCTTGTTGTTCCGTAGTAATTCGTTAAGGCTTACGGTGATTACTGAATACTCATTTCCGTTATCTCGCTCATTCGCATGATTATCCAATTTCGAAAACTCGCTAATCGTTGAAAGTTCCGCATCAATTGTCTCGTTAAAAACCAAATTGATATCAGATTTACTATAGACACAACGGTGATCGATTGTGCAGCTTCGATTAGCCGTCAATTCCGAATGCCATGTCCTGGCCGGTTCACATAAGATGCCATTCCAATTGAACTCTTTCTCGAGAAGATAGGTGTTTGAATGACTTATGCCATTTGCAGCGCCAAACTCCACGAAATAACCTCTTACGGTAGGTGTTACGAACTCTTGGGAAACTGCGCGTGACTCTGGATATATCGAAGAAATGTACAATGCGAATAGATCCTGCTGTAACTGAGATTTAGATTTGTGAATATTTGAGAAAATAAAATTAATCAGTTCGGGATTTGCGCCAGAATTACTCCAGCGATAAACCACATCGAAGAGAGGGTGCATAGTTATACGGTCGTATGTGTCTTTCTTTAAGACTTGGAATCCTGAAAACCGAAAAACACTCTTTACAACTATCTTTACTAATTCCCTCATGAGACATTATCCTACCAATCATTAGCCTTACGGTTTTTAAATTGGGCTTTTTCTTAAGGAAGCGTTTCTCTGAGGTTAAACAAGGTGCCAAATTTCAAGCGTCGGGGCAAGTTAATGAGACAATAGTTGAGCGGAGTGACACAATATAACCATGAATATTGGAATTTACGGGGCGGGAGGGTTTGGACGTGAAATATTCGAAATGATTCCCAAATCAAATTTGGCTTATAACGCATTCAAATTATTCTTTATTGATGACTTCAGAATTCAAAATCAATTAATTCTTGGAGTGGAATGCTTAACGCTACAAGAATTTCAGGAACAGTCACTTGATTCAAAGATAATTATTGCTGTTGGTGCACCACAATTGAGAAAATTGCTTCGAGAAAGAACATTTGAACAGAGCATTCAGATTCGGACTTTGATCTCGAAAAATTCAGAGGTTTCTAAATTTGCTAAATTAGAAGATGGGGTGATTGTATCCTCTGGGGTTTCTATCGCTAACAGAAGTTCGATTGGATTCAATACAGCAATTAATTTGGGTGCCATTATTGGGCATGATGTTCATGTAGGTAGCGATTCATCTATTTCGAGTCAAGTAAATATTGGCGGTGGTAGTTCAATTGGTAGCGGGACATACATTGGCATGGGAACTTTAGTTAGAGAAGGTTTAACAATTGGCAGTAACTCAATTGTGGGTATGGGATCTGTAGTCTTCCATGACATACCAGATGGAGTTGTAGCAGTTGGAAACCCCGCACGTGTCGTTAAAAAGAATGAATCTGGTATAGAGTTTGGTAACCCTAACTTAAATTAAGGAAGAAATGAATAACACAGATATTTACAATGCTGCCTTCTTCGAACTTTTTCAGATTGAGTCAGGTTCGCCTCTAAAAAATTTAGAATACCAAGGTACAGTCCTTTGGGATTCTGTCGGCCACATGGAATTGATTGCCCGATTGGAATCTGATTTTTCTGTCATGATTGATATGGATGATGTAATCGATTTTAGTTCTTATGAAAAAGGTAAATCTATTTTGTCGAAATACAATGTAGAAATTGACTAGGTGCAGAAGCGATGTACTTCTTTGGAGAGCTTGAACAATACGAGAACAATGTCGCTTATATCATCGATCAGAATAGAGTCATCAATTTCTCACAAGTAATTGCTGAAGCAGACTCATTTTCAAATGATCTCAAACCAAGACAGATAGCATTGTGCATCGCTTCGAACACATCAGAATTCTTTACAGCATATTTGGGGTTCATGCGTAAAGGAGTTGTCCCTATTCTGCTCCATTCGAATTGCACTTACAATGACATCACAAGTTTGATCAATATTTACAAACCCACATATTTATTTGTACCTTTTCATAAATATCCAAAACCAGATAAATATAGGATTTTAAACCATTTCGGAAGTTATCAAATATCGATTAACGATAAGAACGATTCTCTCCTGGATCCAAATTTGGCGATACTTTTGACTACTTCTGGCACCACTGGTAGTTCAAAATTAGTTATGATTTCTTATGACAACCTAAAAAGTAACTGTAAATCAATAGTTGAATACATGGGACTTAGTTCGAGTAGCAGAGCTATTACGTCGTTACCATTTAGTTACAGCTATGGACTATCAATTATTAATACTCATCTGTTTGTGGGTGGCTCAGTGATTCTTACTGAAAATTCTATTTCTCAGTCTCATTTTTGGGACTCATTTGATTCTCATTCGGCCACCCATTTAGGTGGAGTTCCTTTTTCCTTTGAGGTTTACAAGCGCTATGAAAAAAAGTTACTTGCTTCAAATTCACTCCGAATATTAACGCAAGCAGGTGGAAAGCTATCAAAAAACTTAGTCTCTTATTTTGCAGAAATGTGTTGGGCTAATTCGATTGATTTTTTTGTTATGTACGGACAAACAGAAGCCACGGCTCGAATGAGTTATATGAATTGCGAAGATGCACTTCGAAAACCAGATAGTGTCGGAAAGGCTATTCCAGGTGGAGAATTTATCCTTATAGATTCTAATAATGAACTAATTGCTCAGCCTGGTGTGGAAGGAGAGCTTGTTTATAAGGGTCCAAATGTTGCGATGGGCTATGCAAACTCTTCTCTTGACCTGTTTCCCAAAAATGAATATTCGGATACTCTTCGGACTGGTGACCTAGCCTTTCGGGATCATGAAGGGGACATCTTCATAGTAGGTAGATTAAGTCGTAATGCAAAAATTAATGGAATTAGAATTAACTTGCAGGAAATAGACGACCACTTAACAGATGAAGAAATCATCTCAGCCACTGTCTCAGATGATTTAAATGTATATATATTCTATAGAGGAGAAGCAGACCAAGCTAATCTAATTTCTAATATTCAAGGGATATCTAAGGTAAGAGTCAATCAAATCCAGGTCACGAGAGTAGAACAATTACCTCGAACTGCTACCGGAAAAATCGATTACAAAGAAGTGAGAACATGGATCTAGATGAGGATCAGTTTAAGAAAACTCTTGAAATATTGTCAATGGATCCTTTTAGCATGCTTCAATTGGAAAAAGAAGAAAGATTTGAGAAAGCTCTAATTGAACTCACGCAACATCACATTTCGAAGTGTAGTGAGTATAAATCTATAGTGAATCATCTTAAAGCCACTATGAATTGGGATTATCAGGGCCTGGAAAGTTTTCCTTTTATACCCGTCAGGCTCTTTAAACATTTGGAGCTAAAGAGTATCGAAGAAAAAGACATCTTCAAGGAGATGTTGTCATCAGGAACTTCTAATCAGGAACGATCAAGAATAATTCTTGATCGTTACACCGCCCAAAAGCAGTCCGTGACATTGTCGAAACTATTCAAGGAGTTTATTGGGTTAAACAGGCCACCAATCCTAGTTGTGGATGCTCCCGATACTATTAAGAATAGAGCGACCTTCTCTGCCCGCACAGCTGGAATTCTTGGGTTTTCCTATTTTGGGAAGGACTTAACCTTTGCTCTAAGAAATGATTTTACAATAGATATAGATTTGATAAAAGAATTTATCGCTAGACATTTTGATGAGACTGTCCTGATTTTTGGTTTCACTTCAATAATTTGGGAGCATTTCCTAACCAGTCCTGAACTAAAAGATTCAAATTTAGTATTCCCAAATTCTGTACTGCTACATGGTGGTGGATGGAAAAAGTTAAGTGACCAAAATGTCAATAATGACCTTTTCAAGTCAGCGCTCCTGGCCGAATTACACGTCCAAAAGGTAATCAATTATTACGGCCTGGTTGAACAAACTGGTTCCCTTTTTTTCGAGTGCACTAGTGGCTTCTTTCATAGTTCAATTTATTCAAACGTCATTGTGCGCGATTCGGATAGTTTTGCAGCAATTAGCCCTCATAACGTTGGGATGTTGCAACTACAATCACTATTGCCATTTAGCTACCCTGGCCATTCAATTTTAACTGAGGATTTAGGTGAGATTATGGGAGTGGACAAGTGCGACTGTGGCCGAAACGGTCAAATATTTAGAGTTTATGGAAGAATTCCAGAAGCAGAAGTGAGGGGTTGCAGTGACACATTTGAACGATGATTTATACTCGATCGAACAAGTCGTTGGCAATCTCCAGGAATTTCAAAGCGAGTCAAGTTGGGAAATCTTCAACTCAAAAGTTCTAGAAATGCTAAGACAACTTTCTTTTCAAATTTTACATGATAAGAGGGCTAAGAATTTTCCAGACTTGATTTCGCTTGGATTTGCCATACGTCCAGCAAATATTCATTTCTATCAGGAAATGTTTCCATTAGACCTAACTAGAAGAGGGCGTGGGAAAATATTTCACATAACACCGGCGAACGTGCCTCTCAATTTTGCATTTTCTTATGTCTATGCACTACTCGCGGGAAATCCAAGTTGCGTTAGGCTCTCTTCCAAGAACTTCCCTCAAGTTGAACTCTTTAATGAAATTTTAGCTAGTATTTTAAGTGAAGTAAAATTTGAATTCATAAGGAAATCTACATGTTTTATCAGATACCCACATGATAAGAAAATTACAGATTATTTATCTTCGACTTGTGATGTAAGAATCATCTGGGGTGGGGATTCAACTATTAATGAAATCCGCAAATCAATTTTACCAATTGGAACAATCGATGTTGCTTTTCCAGATCGGTATTCCTTTTCTCTACTTAATGCTGAATACATAAAAAATATTGATGAAAGAGAATTGAATCTGATGATAGAAAGTTTCTTTACAGATGCTTACTTGTTCGACCAAAAAGGATGCAGTTCGCCGAAGTTGATTTGTTGGATGGGCTCTGCTGAACAAGTATTGGCAGCTTCACAGATTTTTTGGCCAAAGTTCAGAGCCCTGGCCAATTCAAGATATGACCTCCAAATGAAGAATTCAATTGATAAATTCGTTGATGTCTGCGTGCTTGCATCTTCAAGTTTCTCTTTAAATGAAATTGACATATCTGACAATTACCTGTCGGTGGTGAGTGTGGATTTGGATTCAGCTTTGATCGGTCGATTCCAAGGTCAATTTGGCACTTTTCTCCAATGCAGGATTTCAGACTGGTCAGAATTGCAATTGATTGTGTCCCGCAAATTTCAAACTATGACTTATTTCGGGTTCGAAGTGAATTTACTCAGGCGGGAATTGATGTCCTTGCCGCTAAAGGGAATTGATAGAGTTGTACCTGTTGGGCAAGCATTCGATATTTCGATGATATGGGATGGAATCAATTTTGTGGAAACTCTATCGAGAATTGTTGAATTCAAATGAAGGGTGAGAATACTGTGGATGGTTTTAGTCTAAATTCTGTGGAATTGCTACGGTTTCAACCAAATCGATTTCCTTTTTTGATGATCGATCATGTTGATTGGGTGATTCCTGGTGAGAGTGCCAAAGGCTTTAAAAACTTGACTACAAATGAATGGTTTTTCCCAATTCATTTCCCAGGGAATCCAAATATGCCAGGTGCGCTTCAACTTGAAGCTCTCGCGCAAATGTTGACAATCGCAATTACAACGCTACCGGGACTTGAAGGTAAAGTTACGCATGCCTTATCCCACAAAGTTCGATTTCGTAAAGAAATTTTTCCTGGGGACAAATTAGAAATTGAAACTAATTTACTTTCGTGGTCTCGCGGTGTTGCTCGGGGAACGGGTATCGGGCTTACAAATGGAACGGTTGCGTGTGAAGCGGAAATGCTAATAACAATTCCTGAAATTCTAGAGAATTATCTTCCCAAGAGAAAATAGTTTATGTGAGCGCTGAAGAAGAGGAATACGATGTAATTGTCGTAGGGTCAGGGGCGGCAGGTGCTGCGATTTCTTGGAGGCTTGGAGCTCTCGGTATAAACGTGCTCTGCCTTGAACAGGGGCGTCGGTACTTTCCAGAAGAGTTTCCTTCAAATGCTGTCAATTGGGAATCTAGAAAACTCTCTAGTTTTAGTCCAAATCCAAATATTCGAAAAGGAGAACATGACTATCCCGTCAACAACAATGGGTCACCGATCGAGATCGCAAATTTTAATGCTGTTGGTGGATCTACGGTAATTTTCTCAGGGCACTTTCCCAGATTTCAGCCTACGGATTTTCGAACTAAACAAATTGATGGAGTTGGCGAAGATTGGCCAATCCAGTACCAGGACCTAGCAGACTATTACGGTTTAAATGAGAAAGTGCAAGGTATTTCAGGGTTGGTAGGAGACCCAAAATACCCAGATATTCATGAGCTTGCTCCTCCAATTCCAATTGGCAAAATTGGACACAAAATTGGTAATGCTTTCAACGAACTTGGGTGGCATTGGTGGCCTTCCTATAGCGCAATAGTTACAAAGACCACTAACCATAGAAATTCCTGCATAAATTTAGGAACATGCAACACGGGATGCTCACAGGGAGCTAAATCCAGTACTGACGTGAGTTATTGGCCAATGGCCATAGATTCAGGAGTCAAATTACTTTCGGAATGTACGGTCGCTAAAATTCTAAGTGCGGACAAGAATAAGGTTTCCGGCGTCGAGTATTTTAACTCAACCGGCGAACTAAAGGTTGTGAAGGCAAAATTTATTGTATTAGCTGCTAGCGGAGTAGGGACCCCGAGGATATTGCTAAATTCGAAGAACGCTTTCTACCCACAGGGTCTTGCTAACAGCAATGGCATGGTGGGCAAGAACCTTATGTTGCACCCCTTAGCTTACATTCAAGGTGAATTTGATGAAGATCTACAATCAAATTGGGGGCCTCAAGGCTGCGCGATTATGAGTCAAGAATTTTATGCGAGCAGAGACGAAAATAGCTTTCGAAGAGGATACACATTCCAACTTCTGCGTGGACCAGGACCTCTCGAATGGATGCTTTCTCAATTAAGACGTAAAGAGCTGATTTGGGGGAAGCAACATGCAGAATTTTTCAAATTACGCTTCAATAGAAGTGCGGATATTACAGCGATAATTGAGGATTTGCCAGATGTTAATAATTTCATCGACCTCGATCCAAACCAAAAAGACAAATTTGGCATTCCCGCACCGCGTATTCACTATTCACTAAGTGATAATTCTAAAAAAATGTTGGCTCATGCTCTCACAAAAGGGAAAGAATTGATGAAAACTGCTGGAGCAAAAAGAGTCTTTGCTTTTGGCCCCGTCAAAGATACTGGTTGGCATATTATGGGTACTGCTCGCATGGGGAGTGATCCTTTAAGTTCAATTGTTGATGAAAACTGTAAAAGCCATGAAGTTGATAATTTATATATTGTTGACAGTAGCGTCTTTGTGACATCTTCAGCCGTCAACCCAGCAAATACAATTCAAGCGATTGCACTTCGAGCTGGAGATATCATTGCAAAGAGGCTTACAATTACGAGGGAGAGTAGAAATGGCTCTACATGAAAAACAGTTTGGAAAGTTAGAGTTTCTCTTGTTTGTGCTTGATTCTTTGATTCCCGGAGACGAAGAATATGAGTTACCGAGCGCCGCGCAAGTGTTAGGTTCAAATTTGGTAATTGCCAATGAAATAGATGCCACATTTGAGCAATTTGATAACGATTTCCGAAAATTCTGTGAAAGTAGAGATAGGGTCAATCATATGAGTTCTGAGTTAGTGCTGGAGTTTGCAACTCTGGGTAGTTCTTCATCCAGTCCATTTTTAAGAAAAGTTCTAGAACTTTACTACACGGATGCACGAGTTCTTTCTAAGTTTCCTGAATTCGCAGGCATAACTTTCCCGAATTCTAGAAAAATGCCACAAAATAATTTTGAAATACTTGAACCTGTAATCGACCGATCTGAAAAGAATTGAAGTAAACATGAGAATCAATGACTCAGACAGGTATCGACTAAAAACTGCAGTAATAACCGGAGCAAATGGTGGGATCGGAAGATCAACTGCAATTGAACTGGCTGCAAAAGGGATGAATCTGATTCTCTGCACGCGACAAAATAATCCCGAGTGGGAATTTTGGGGAAATGAACTTTCAACCAAGTATGGAATTGAAGTGAATTGCTTTCAATTTGATTTTGCTAATGAGGATGAAGTGAGGAATATAGCAAGAGAGATCAATAGAGATTATAAGATCGATTATTTAGTAAATTGCGCAGGGATGCCATTTGGTGCGACAGTGCTAATGACTAGATTAGAAGACCTCCAAAGAGTCCTAAATGTTAATTTTGTTAATCAAGTCTTGTTCACTCAATATTTTGTAAAAAGTATGTACTCACAGAAGTTTGGTGTGGTTGTGAACATTGCCTCAATGAGTGGTCTCGGGGCTGAAATTGGGACTTTTGCGTATGGAGCAAGTAAAGCCGCATTAATTCATTTTACAAAAGTTTTGGCATCAGAATCAGGTAAATTTGGCGTTAGAGTAAACGCGATTTGTCCTGGCGTTATTCAAACAAATATGTTGGCCTCTATGGATCCTCGTGCGCTCGAAAAACAAGTTGCCCATTCCGCCGAAGGTAGAATTGGATTACCCCATGAAGTGGCTCAAACTGTTGAGTTCTTAATCTCAGATTCCAGTTCATACATTTCAGGTCAATCAATTATTCTGAACGGTGGTGAAATTTGTTGATTGATGAACTCGAGTCTTTGCAATTAACTGCCAGGGAGATTCGACTAAACATTCTGGAAATGGCATATAACTGTAATGGCCCTGCACATTTAGGTGGTGGGTTGTCAATGGTGGAACTTATGACGACCCTATACGCAAGAGCCATGAATTTTGATCCACTCGATCCAACATTAGCTTCGAGAGATAGATTTATCTTGAGTAAAGGTCACGGAGTCCTAGGGTTTTTCCCAATTCTTGCCCAATTTGGCTATTTTGATAAATCTCTACTAAGAACATTTAAAGTAGATGGAAGTGACCTCGTGGCACACCCAGTTTGGAACCAAGAGTTAGGAATCGAATCCTCGAATGGGAGTTTAGGGCATGGGCTTTCAATGGCGGCAGGTATTGCACTCGCAGGTAAATTAAAGGCGGAACCCTACCAAACTTATGTTTTATTAGGAGATGGAGAGTGTAATGAGGGATCTGTTTGGGAAGCTGCAATGTTTGCCGTTCAGTACGAATTAGATAATTTGACTGCTATAGTCGATTGGAACGGCTTTCAAAGTGATGGACCTTCTGAGGATGTAATCGATAATAAAATTTTGCCAGATCGTTGGCGTGGATTCGGGTGGAATGTAATCGAAATTGATGGGCATGACTTTACTGAGATCGAAAAGTCACTCCTGAATCCAACATTACCAAATGTACCAAAAGTTATTCTAGCTAGAACTATAAAGGGTAAGGGCGTCTCCTTTATGGAGAACAACAATTCCTGGCACCACAACAGATTGACTCGGGATTCATATTTACGTGCCAAGTCGGAAGTTGAAGCAATATGAGTGAATTGGATTTTTCTCCAGATAAGATTTTGCAGTGGGGTCGTTTAGGCTCAAGGGCGACTTATGGACAAATTTTATTAACTTTAGCCTTACAAGAGTCTAAAATCCTCGCATTGTCGGCAGATCTCGGGAATTCTTCGGGCTTAGATCGAATGAAAAACTCCCTCTCAAAACAATTCATTAATACTGGGATTGCTGAACAAAACATGATCGGAGTCGCAGCAGGGCTAGCTAAGGAGGGTTTTACCGTATTTGCATCTTCGTTTGCTCCATTCATAGCTTTCAGATCTGGCGAACAGTTACGCATGAATTTGGGATACATGTGCCACAACATTAAAGTCGTTGGCATCGGTAGCGGACTCTCAATGGGATTTCTAGGCAGCTCACATTATGGGACTGAAGATTTAGCAGTAATTCGCTCGATTCCAAATATAACCATTGTTTCTCCTGCGGATACTACGGAGGTGGCCAAAGCAGTTGAAGCCGCAAGCAAAACAACTGGACCTTTTTACATAAGGCTTACTGGCCAACCTGGTAGTCAAATAGTGAACAGTAAGGATTACGAATTTAATATCGGTAAAGCTATTGAACTCCAAAGAGGTAAAGATGTTGCATTAATTGCTACAGGGTCAATGGTTGCTGAAGCGCTAGATGCAGCTAAGAACCTCGAATCGGATGGGATTTTTGCTACTGTGATTAATATGCACACAATCAAGCCACTCGATTACGAAATGTTAGACAATATAGTTGAAAGTGACGTCCCAATTTATACTTTAGAAGAACATTCAATTATTGGGGGATTGGGCGGTGCTGTAGCAGAATATATCTCAAGCAAGGGGGAATATCGAAAAATTGTTAGAATTGGGATTCCTGATGCATATGGTGAAACAGGCAGTTATGAGTATTTGATGGAGAAATATGGACTCAAGGGAGAATTAATCGCAAAACAAATCAGGATTGCTTTGAAAAGTGTATATTTGCTATGACTCTTTTAACGATGAATGTCTTGAATAGTGCAATCCCTCCCTGGAATCGTTTGTGTCGAAGGTAACCACGAGAGAATGTTTTCTGGAATTGAGAATCTTGAAGATTAAATTCCGCTTGCACGTGCTTTTAATCAAGTTTCTATAAAGTATTTTTTGAAATCGGATCTTGTCAGTAATTTCCCAAAATCACTGGTAATAGGCGATTATTTGTCCCCCCATACCATTGATAGTATAAGAATGTATTGTGATACTACCATCGAGTTAGATCAAAATTATTTAATAGGGCATAGCCACCACCAATACTTTGAAATCAGGAATTAATTTAATTTGATAAATCCTGGAAGCATAGGACAAAATCGAGGAAAAATTGAGTATCTGGAGTATGCGGTACTCGATCACTTGACTGGCACATTTGAGTTCCATAGTAGCAAGTACGACTTCGAAAAATTCATGAGCGACCTAAAACCATTTGGCTATCCAGAGATTTGTCTGAATTACCTGCACTCGAAGCAAGAAAACTAGTTGCTTGATTTACTTCACCAAAAGTTGAAATAAATCTAGGACTTTTTATGGACTTTTCATCTTTTGTGCCAATTTTTGTCAGCTTAATAGAAATTTGAGTTTAAATTATACTCTCGATAGTCAACATCTTAAGCAAAGGGATTTTTCAGATTCCAAAAATTTAGACTTTTCTTAAACAGCATCTGAAGATTCCGTGGTACGACACGCCGCACTTTGGTAGATTGCCCTATCACTACGAATGGAGTGGCAATAAAGTTGTACAAAAAAGAGAAATATTCACCTCTATATAAAAGAATTCGCAGCTGCATAACATGCCTATTCAGGCCGAAAAGAGTTACAACATAAACAACTAAGTAGTCGATTAAAATAGTGCCTGATTTTGGATAGGCTGCTAGCATCGTCTTAAGGCGAAAACCTTCCTTTTTCGGTAATCCGTACAAGAGTAATGAAATTCGTGCAAGCTTTCTAATTTGATTCGCATATCGACCTGGAAATGAACTTGAGAAAACGCCAAAGTAAATGTAGAAAAGAGAATTGCCCACAGTGTGCCATTTACCCGATTTGCTGAATGAATTAGCGGGTTCGCCACGCTCCGCCACCAACTGACCAGTCACTGCAACGTCTCCGCGCATTGCAAGCAAATAGAATGTTGAAAATCCTTCATCCGAATCCAACCCAGTCTTAATCCTAGTTTTATTGTCAATCATAAAAGGAGGCGATGGGAAAGAAAAATCGCGTAGAAGGGAACTTTTATAAAGAATAGCCGACCATGCAGTGTGGCCTTTTTCAAGCATGTAAGTAATGAATGTGGGTCCATCAAGGACGCGCCAATTAGGATTGCTGTCCGACACCATGCTGCCTGTCGAATTTTCAGAAATTGCATTTCCGTAACAAACAACAACATTTGGCGAAGTCTCAATTAAGCGAACACACTGAGAAATGAAGTCCGATAGGAGTAGCCGATCGTCGTGATGCAACTGTAAGACCCAATCAGTTGTTATATCTTGGTAGATAGAGTATAAATTATCTATAGATTGATTTTCCACATTCCTTATATAATGAAAGTCAATTTCCTCATCACACTGGGTTGAAAACCAATTTGCAAGGGGTTCTAGAGAAGTCGGTGAACAATCATCTATAAGCCTAACCACTAAAGGGCGGTAATCTTGCTCCAATACAGACTCTAAGGTGCGCTTTGTATATTCAGGGTTATCATAGGCTGGAATGAATATTGTGATTGGTGTAGTGTGTTTCAAGATAATTGCTCCAACCTCTTTAGTCCGATTGATGATTGTCCGCAAATTTGACAAAGGCTTGTTTGCCAAAATTATTTCAACAAGCTAATCCATTTAGACTTTGTTTCTAGTTTAGCATTTTTTCCTAGTGAGCGGGTTCAACATGTGTGATCTCATAGGTATTGATCATAGATTCATGCTTCATTAGACGAAATTTGAAGTACAAATTCTAATTTCCTTTTTGAAGCACGCGAAGCACTTTATCTACTTCCCTAGATGTTATATCCCTGAACATTGGCAAGCCCAGAACTGTGTTTGCGAGGTGAGTGGAAATTGGGTTTAAACCCATTCTTCCTGCCGACTCAAAAGGTTTCATTGAGCTTAAAGGCGCTGCCCACCAGGCTCTGGACTGAATTCGATTCCTCTCCAGTAAAGCCACCATCTCACTTCGTAGATGCTCCGATTCGAATTTTGCGATCCAATATGGTCGAGCACCATTAATCTGTGAGATCTTGGTATCGAAGAATTCATTTGCGCTGGCAGTTTTGGCCAAATAGAGTGCACTTTCCCATTCCGCCAATTCGCGATCCTTTAACATCAAGGATGTTAATCCATAAGCCGCAGTGATTTCCGACATTTTCGCATTTGTCCCTTTCGCAGTTGATATCCTGGAGCCGTTGAAGCCAAAGTTAGCCCACTGCCGCAGTTCCTCAGCCTTGCCAGATGATCCACAGACAACTACTGCTCCTTCCCCGGAAGGTAAGACTTTTGTAGCATGTAGTGAGTAGATAACAAACCAATTAGGTTTCATTTCTGAAAAATCTGGTTGAATTGCACCGAATGATGCGGCTGCGTCAAATACGATTTCTTCGTAGGCTTGCCATGGAGCAAAATTTAGAGTGGAGCCGAATGGCGTGACTGGGACGATCCCGCAGAAGACTTTTTCAAGATATTTGGAAACCAAGTTATGGTCCAGGGTCCAATCCAAAACATTAACATCTAGAAGATGGAGGCGCTTTCCGGCTTGTAGGACCGCGTGACCAGTTGCTGCAAAAGTAAAGTCCGGCACAATCCAATCGGAGGTATGACTTAGTTCGATGGCACCTTGTAAAGCAAGGGTTGCATTTGACAACAGTACAATTCGGTTGTCTGGGACACCAAGGTATTCCCCAACTTTCTCTTGGAACTTGCTTGCAATTGGTCCATTGTTAGTATAAATGCGCACCATATCCATCTCTCGCAATAAAGGCGCTACATCATCGAATAAGGGAAGCCGGGGCTTCATGATGGGGATTTCGTATGTGAGAGAAGTCAAAAAGAAATCCTTCCAATAGATTCCGTCTAGGCATCTGAGCTTATGCAATTATGACATAAACTCCATTGAGTTTGGGCCATAATCCACAGTTGATTTCCTTAACCCCAATCAACTCTACAAGCATTCTCGGAAAACATTAGAGTGCGTGGTGAATGCGATAAGACGTTTTACTTCAAAGGAAGTAACAGCAGTTCGGGAGCGTTGGCACATTTATTGATCGGTTTTCTCTGTTCCCATGGAACTTGGCCCCTACCCAACTATAGTTCGACAATTAACAATTAAGCGATTTGCCGGTGTTCGGCATCTGGTGGTGAAATCGCATGCTTATCATTTTTTTACTCTCTGAGTCGTGAAGATCTCTCTTGTGCTCATTTGGGGCCCATGGCACGCGTTCCATAGCACGTGAAGTAAATCGATCACCCTCAATAATCTTGCGCGAAAAATTGCGCATGACATTTATTGATGAGTATCATCCTTTGCACACAGTAAATGTTCGTATTGAGATGGCTAAGAAGATTAAGTCTTTGTCTGTACAACTACGATAGTTAATCAATTGGAAGCAAGACTCAAAGATGGTATCCCCTCACTTCATTATTGATAGTAAAATGAAACACATTTTTTCGACCCCAGATGTCCTTGGCAACGGATTAGCAATAAGAATACAAACAGGTTATCGTGCCAGAATTTACAGACGTGGACCGACCTTTCGATTCAAAGTTAAGAAGAACCCGAAGCAATCGCCGAGGACCACAATAAACGTCCCTGACAAAATCTTGACTGGGCGACTCTCTCAGAAAAGTTCGTCAAAATTGTTGCAATAACTCGCTGAAACTAAGCTCTAAAATTAGAAGCTCTGGAATTGATTCCTTGAAGAAATAGCGAACCGTAATTGAGTCTAGTCGTGAAGTGATAACTTGTACTGTTGAGAAGATTACATTTAATTTTATGGTGATGCTGGCTGACACGCAGAAATTTCTGTTATTCTTGGTCAATGCACCGTTTATGCACAATTATCGCCCTTAATTATCTGCCTCAGGCAATTGCGCTTGTTGATACTACTCGAGAAGTGTACCCGGATATAGAGTTTTATGTTCTTATTACCGATGCAACTCAAAGGGAACAGCCCAATCTTTCTAACGCACAGATTTTACTTCCTGAAGATTTAGACATTTCAGAGGATTGGCTTTCAGAAATGCGTTCTTACTACGATACGGTTGAGTTTGCTACTAGTTTGAAACCTTTTTTACTTTTGACGCTACTCTCTGACAAAGTCAGCACTGTTACTTTTTTAGATCCTGATATCTTGCTATTTTCTGAACTAACAGATGGGTTTGAAGGTGCCGAAAATTTGGGAATTGCGCTAACACCAATAAGGCTCACTCCCTCTAATATCAATACACCTGGTTTCAGTGAGTTATCTTTTCTTCAGTACGGGATTTTCAATCTCGGATACATCGCTGTCGGTCACAAAGGGAAGCCGATGCTTAAATGGTGGGGTGAACGTCTACGCTGGTATGCGACGCGATACCCTCTGGATCATGCGTTTACTGATCAAAAATGGATGAATTTCGTACCAGCTCTCTTCCCCTGTCAAATTTTGAGGAACCCTGGCTATAACTACACCCAGTGGAATATTGATGAGCGACCCCTCAATTGGGTAGGCAAGGAGATTTACGCAGGAAATTCTCGACTTGTTTTTATTCACTTTTCCCAAATGTCTGGGGTACTGGCAGCCGGCAAGAAGACGAAGTATTGGGAGAACGCCTTAGATGATTCTCCCGTGAGTATAAACTCTCTTGCCATTATTTCTAAATTTACTGATGACTATTCAGCACGACTTGTAGCTTTAAAGAAAATACTGTCTACCGATTTGAATACAAGAGCTCCAAAATCGAATATCCAACTACTCGGGTTCCACAGACGCCAGAAAATGATTAGCGCGTCTATCAAGGCGTCTCGAAGCGGTGTCGAAAATAGAAATGCCAAGGGAACATCTAAAATCCTAAGAGGGCGTTCGAGTCGATTAATTCGTTTTCTTGAGCGGAGTTCGATTTTTAATGGATTACTTTGGGGGTGGAGCGTTGACTTTCCAAAAGTTGTTCGCAGGTTCAGAAAACTAAAAAATTCTAGGCCGCGAAATTGAATCTGCTTAGATCAAAGCGTGAAAGCAGGGCATCAAACCTTGTCACCTATTCATCAACCGCGTGTTCTTAGGCACACCATGAATCTCATTAAATTGCACTGGATAGATTCTACTATTCGTAGATCCCTTCATGTATTGCCGCTCAAGGATAGAAGAAAACTAACTGCTGTAGTTCTATTTCAGATTGGATTTAGTTTTCTGGATTTACTTGGTGTGCTAGCCATTGGATTGCTTGGTGCACTTTCTGTGGGTGGCACGCAATCACAAGAACCAACTGGTCAAGTAAATTCGGTATTGGTTTTATTGCATATAGATCAGAAACCATTTCAGACCCAAGCAGCAGTCTTGGGATCTTTGGCAGTGTTCTTTTTGACAGCACGAACTCTCCTATCAATTTCATTCACACGCCGAACAATTGCCTTCTTGAGTCGACGTGGAGCAAATGTGTCAGCCAAATTAGTGGCTCGAATTCTTGCTCAGCCAATGTTGGTGGTTCGATCACGAACGGTGCAGGAGACGTTGTACTCAGTTACTGCGGGGGTAGAGGCAATCACTTTACGAGTGTTGGCGACCTGTGCAACTTTGGTTTCTGATGCAGCATTGCTCATTGTGCTCACAATCGGACTTATTGCCATAGACCCTCTTATGGCAATTTTAACTTTCTTCGTATTTGGCATAACTGCATTTATTCTGTACAGGCTCATGCATGTACGCGCCTTAGCCCTGGGCCATGAAAACGCTCTGCTGAATATAGAGAGTAGCGAGAAAATTATCGAAGTCTTTAGCTCTTATCGTGAGTCAGTTGTCAGAAATCGCCGAGATTATTATGCACGTGAAATTGGAAAATTGCGTTATAAATTGGCTAATAATCAGGCGGAAATTACCTTCATGCCTTACATTAGTAAATACGTTATTGAATCAACTGTTGTAATTGGAATGATAGTTGTGGGTGGTGTTCAGTTTGTAATGAATGATGCAACCAATGCTGTTGCAACCCTTGCAGTCTTTTTGGCGGCCGTCACCCGAATCGCTCCAGCAGTGTTAAGGCTGCAACAAGGCGGTGTTCAGATTAGAACGAATGTGGGGTTAGCCAGTCCAACATTGGATCTAATCGATAGTTTAGGTACTGTTGAATTGCCGGAAAATGTAGATGATTCCGTCGATGTGAATCACCGGGGTTTTAATGCTTATGTCGAAATTAATCGAGCAACTTTCAACTACCCAGGAAAAATTGAGTCAGCAATATCGGATGTTTGCATAAAAATTCCTGTCGGATCATTCGCTGCGTTGGTTGGACCTTCGGGTGCGGGCAAAACGACCTTAATAGATGTACTGCTGGGAGTTCTATTACCGGATCAAGGGGAGGTGCTAATTTCAGGACTTCCACCACATCTAGCTGTTGCTAAATGGCCAGGTGCTATTTCGTATGTCCCACAAGACGTCGCCATCATCAATGGCACTGTTCGTGAGAATGTAGCGCAGGGATATCCCGCAGAGTCTGCAACAGATGATCTGGTTACAAGCGCTCTCCAAGTTGCGTGTTTACTAGATTTTGTTTCCAACTTGCCTCAAGGGATAGATGCACCCGTCGGTGAGGGTGGGGCCAATTTCAGTGGTGGAGAAAGGCAACGGTTAGGTATTGCTCGCGCTATGTTTACAAACCCCCACCTTCTAGTAATGGATGAAGCCACTAGCTCGCTAGACGGTGAGACTGAGGCGAGCATTTCCCGTGCATTGCAAGACTTGCACGGCAAAACAACGATCGTGATGATTGCGCATCGTTTGTCTTCAATTCGCCACGCAGACATTGTGATCTATATGGCTGAAGGAAAAATACTTGCCCAAGGAACTTTTGATGAAGTTAGAAATTTAGTCCCAGATTTTAATTATCAAGCTCAATTAATGGGATTATAAAAAGGTTCATACATCAGCTGAATATCGATTTAATCTTGGGTTTCACCAATAGATTTGAGCAAATCTTCCCATGTTTTCCCGATACTTGCCATTGAACGTGCTTCTAGGATTACCTGGCTTAACCCAGCAGATACAACTAATTGCTGAAGCTCTTGTCTATACGTGTTTATTCGCTCGACGAAATCCTCACGAGTTTGGCAGTAATTCTCTGCTGGAAAATTAAACCTACGAAAATCAGGTATATCAGCTAACAACATTGGAACTCCCTTTTGCAATGCTTCAATCACAACAAGGCCATCCCCCTCAAATACAGAAGTCACAACTAATAAATCTCCCTCCTGAACCTCTAACCAAGGATTATCTAAACGCCCTCGAAAAATGGCTTGAATGGATTTTTGTTTGCTTAAATCTAGGAGGTGTCTACTCTTCGGACCATCACCGATAATGATTATTGGCAAGTCAGCATCTAGCGAGACCTCGAGTGCCAGAATCGGCCTTTTTTCCGAACTCAAGCGGCCGATAAAAACAAGACGCTTGATTTTACTCCCGATGGTATGGGATTCGAGCTTGCCAATAGGATTGATTGGATTTTGAAAAACCACTTGCGGTTTAAATCCAAATGGCCAGATTCTCAGATGCTGCGAGACTGCAGCCCAAGTAACCTTGCGTATCCTTAACAATCGACGAACAATCCTCCCGAAAAATGTACGATTTGACCAAGGCTTACTCGTATGTTCTAGGACAATAAAGTTGTGTTTACCACTCAATGTCGCACCAAAAAGCTCGGGTAAATCGCAATTCAAAACTATTACATCCGGTCTCCATAGCCTAACTAAATGATTAAACTTTGACATGGCCACAAAAGTTCCATAGAGCCCATCTTTCCATTTGCGCTCTAGCTTGAATACTTCACATACCGGAATAACCTGATCAGGTGGACTTGAATTTATAGGAACAAGAGAAATAGTCCATCCACGCTCAGTAAGTTCATTAGCAACCAAGTTCATTGCTCTTTCAGCGCCGCCACCGGTCAATGAATTTGTAACTATCATTATACGATTCACATGAAAATCTTAGTCCTGTTAAACTCAAAACCTATAAAGCGCCATGTCATTAAGGGGAAATTTGTGGTCAAAGTTTCGATAATAACGGTGGTAAAAGATCATGCGGCTGGCTTGAAGCTCACTCACAGTAGTCTTAAAGAACAAAATTTTAGCAATTGGGAAATGCTCATCGTGGTCGGTAAATCTAGAGATTTAACTTTGTTGGAGGCGATGAGATACAAGAAAAATGACTCACGAATTCAAGTTATTGAGCAGCAAGACACGGGACTATACAGCGCAATGAATCTTGGTCTCGCCGCTGCTGCTGGCGAATTCATCTGGTTTATGAATGCTGGCGATAGATTCGCAACACCGACCGTTCTATCTAATGGAATCAAGGCATTACAAGAAAGTACCGCTGGTATAGCAATTGGTGGGTATCAAATTGATCATAAGAGTGGAATCTATACCTATTCTGACGGTCCTCTTACTGCTTTAAATTTTGCTTTTGGCCGTCGCGGCGGATGTCATCAAGCAATGATATTTCGGGCTAAACTCATAAAGGAATTTGGCGGATTCAATACTCTTTACTCACTTGCTGCTGATTTTGAGTTAGTTCTCAAGATTATCATGAAGTGGAAGGCCGTGAGAGTTTCACAGGTCTTTGCTTTAATTGAACCGGGAGGCCGTGCTGACCAAGGCATACTCCTTGTGCATGCACAAAAACACCGAATAAGGAAAAGTGTATTGGGTGGGCCAGTTACCGCCACCTTTAGCGTGTTTTGGACTGGACTGGCTAGATTAAAGATAATCATGAGACAAATATTTAAGGATTAGTGCTAGTTTAAGTCTTCCGCAATATCACTTTAATTTTTATAAAAGACTATTTAGAAATTTTCTCTAAATCGCTTCCAACCATGATTTCTGCCAGTTTTTTCCACTGAGTTTTTGCTTTCCAACCTAGGATCTGTTCCGCTTTTGATGCATCCCCGATGAGTGCATCTACCTCGGTTGGGCGTTTGTATCGTAAGTCGACTTCTACAAAATCCCTGTAATCCAAATCTACTGCTGAGAATGAGGCCTCACAAAAATCGCGTACTGTCGCACCAATCCCAGTTGCAACAACATAATCATCTGATTTTTCTTGTTGGAGCATCCGCCACATGCTTTCGACATACTCGGGCGCAAAACCCCAATCTCGAGTTGAGTCCAGATTACCAAGGTAAAGTTTGGACTGAAGGCCCAGCTTTATCCGAGCTGCAGCCATAGTAATTTTACGAGTGACAAATGTTTCACCGCGGCGCGGTGATTCATGGTTAAAAAGAATTCCATTGGAGGCGTGGAGACCATAAGCATCGCGATAGTTGCGGACAACCCAATATGAATAAAGCTTAGCCGCGGCATAAGGGCTCTGTGGAGCGAAAGAAGAAGTCTCGGACTGTGGGGCTGGCGTGGTGCCAAAAAGCTCTGAGGTGGAAGCTTGATAGAACTTTGTATCTATTTTGGCTGCGCGAATAGCTTCCAGAAGCCGAATAGTACCAAGAGCATCTACTTGAGCTGTGAAATCTGGCATTTCGAATGAAACTTTGACATGGCTCTGCGCAGCAAGGTTATAGATTTCATGTGGCTCGATTTTGCGGACTAGGTTTGAAATACCCACTCCGTCAGTTACATCACCATAGTGAAGATGAAAATGATTGTCTTTTTCATGAGGGTCTCTATAAAGGTGCTCGATACGCGAAGTATTAAAGGTGGAACTTCTCCGAATTATACCGTGCACTTCATAGCCTTTTTGAAGAAGTAACTCGGCTAGGTAGGATCCATCTTGTCCTGTGACTCCGGTAATTAAAGCACGTTTCATGGTGTACCTCCATTTTTATAATGTGCGAGGAACCAATCATAGGTTAAAGCAATACCATCAGCTAAGTTGACTTGCGGGATCCAGCCTAATTTTGAAATACGCCCATTGTCCAATAACTTTCTAGGGGTACCATTCGGGTGTTCAGTATTAAAAATTATTTCTCCACGAAAATTAACGACTTCGGAGATTAACAATGCAAGATTTTTAATTGAGATTTCTTGACCACTACCAATGTTAATGGCTGCTGAGTCGTCGTAGTTTAGCAATAACTCCATACAGGCTCTGGCAAGATCATCCACATACAAGAACTCGCGGAGCGGAGTACCGTTTCCCCAGACTTCAACTGATCTATCCCCCTTAACTTTAGCATTATGAAATCGATGAATAAGGGCGGGTAAAACATGGGAAGTTTCTAAATTGAAATTATCTCGTGGCCCGTACAGATTCGTGGGCATAGCCGAAATCCAGTTACGCCCAAATTGACGTCTATATGCTTCAACTAGTTTTAATCCTGCAATTTTTGCAATTGCGTATGCTTCATTCGTTGGCTCGAGTTCGCCGGTTAAAAGAGAAGACTCTGTGATTGGTTGTGGAGCAAATTTTGGATAAATGCAAGAGGATCCCAGAAAGAGAACTTTGCTGATATCTGCAGCATTGGCCGCATCCAATAAGTTCGTTTGAATTTGTAGATTAATCGAGAGAAAATCCACCGGCTGGTATGAATTCGCTCCAATGCCACCAACTTTTGCTGCAGCTATAACCAAACAATCTGGTTTAGTTACTTGCATTTCCTTGAAAACATCATTGCGGTTCGTTAAATCAAGTGCCCCAGATGACTTCCCTAAAATTTCATATCCAAGCGATTTGGCCTCAAGAGCGATCGCTGATCCGACCATTCCATTGATCCCTGCCACGTAAATGCGCATAAAGTAACAATAGCGCTGGCCTTTGGGATAAAGTAAAAAGAGAGAATCAAGTCAAGTAGGTGTCTGCCTTCAAAATAAGCTAGACTCGCAAATGCACCTATGTAGCCACTTCCAGTGCACGTGATGATGAAGCATGTTCATACAGTGCCTGTAATCAACTGAAATTAGACTTATATGGCACTGTAGATCAATTCGTTAAAAGGCCTTCCAAATACTTACCATATTCGTTTCCGCGAAATGCAGCTGACAGATTTAGGAGTTGTTGGCTATCAATCCAGCCATTTCTCCAAGAAATCTCTTCAATGCACGAAACTTTAGTTGCCTGGCGATCTTCAATAACCTTGACATAAGAAGTTGCAGCATGCATAGACTCGACAGTTCCAGTATCGAGCCAAACGGTTCCGCGGGGTAATACTTCTAAATTTAGTTGCCCCCGATCTAGATAGGTTTGGTTAATTGAGGTTATCTCTAACTCGCCACGACCGCTTGGTTTAAGCCCAGAAGCAATTTCGATAACGGAATTGTCGTAAAAATAAAGACCAGCAATCGCAAATTGTGATTTTGGTTTAAGTGGTTTCTCTTCTAGAGAAATGACTTCACCAGCAGCATTAAACTCAACAACTCCGTAACGCTCTGGGTCTCCTACTTTGTATCCAAAAATTCGAGCACCCGGACTATCTAAATTTAGTCTTAGAAGGTTGCCCAACCCGGATCCATGAAAAATATTGTCTCCGAGGATTAAGGCGACTTTACTTTTTCCAATAAAATCCTTTCCGATTAAGAAGGCTTGGGCGATCCCTTGGGGTTTCGGTTGTATGGCATATTGAATCCCCAGACCTAAACCAGAGCCATCTCCAAGAAGCCTTTGAAATGCAGGCTGGTCTTCGGCGGTCGTAATAACCAGGATGTCTCTAATCCCCGCGAGCATCAGGGTTGCTAGTGGGTAGTGGATGAGTGGTTTATCGTAAATCGGAAGTAACTGCTTACTGACTCCGATCGTGATTGGCCAAAGTCTTGAACCTGTCCCGCCGGCAAGGATTATACCCTTCATTTGATTAATGGTACACGGCATGTAGGTTTGGTCAATCACTTAACGACCGAGGGGGCAGACATGAAGATTCTTGTGACTGGTGGAGCTGGTTTTATTGGCTCCAACTTTGTTCGCCGAGTGGCAGATGGATCCTTAAGTGGGATTTCATCAATAACAGTTTTAGATAAATTGACATACGCAGGAACTCTAACCAATTTGGCTTCACTGCCTAGTGATAGTTTTGAATTCATTCAGGGTGATATCTGCGACTCAGAATTAATGAAAAAACTTGTTTCTCGCCATAATGTAGTAATAAATTTCGCTGCAGAATCACATGTCGACAGGTCAATTGAAGGCTCCAGAGATTTTGTTCTGACCAATGTTTTAGGAACCCAGACACTTCTTGAGGCGGCACGTATAGGAAGTATTGAGACCTTCGTACAAGTTTCAACCGACGAGGTTTATGGATCCATTATAGAAGGGTCATGGCCAGAAACGCATTCACTTCTGCCTAATTCACCTTACGCCGCTTCGAAGGCATCGGCGGACTTTTTTGCCAGGTCATATTACAAGACTCATGGGTTAGATGTTCGAATTACGCGTTGTAGTAATAACTATGGCCCATATCAATTCCCAGAGAAGATAATTCCATTTTTTGTAACTAATCTGATAGACGGACTTAAGATTCCAGTCTATGGAAATGGTGCCAATGTCCGAGACTGGTTGCACGTTGATGATCATTGCCGCGGAATCCACGCAGTCCTCATGCATGGACGTGCTGGGGAAATTTACAATATCGGGGGCGGGACTGAATTAACCAACGTGGAATTAACTAGAAAGATTCTTAATCTAATGGGTAAGAATGAATCAAGCATCGAATACGTGACCGATCGCCTAGGCCACGATATTCGCTATTCAGTAGATATAACGAAAATTTCAAATGAGCTCGGATATAAACCCACAGTGGACTGGAACCAAGGGCTTGCCGATACTGTTGACTGGTATCAAAGAAATGAAGGATGGTGGCGCCCGTTAAAGACATGAAATGGATGATTTTGGGTGGCGAAGGGCAATTAGGACGAGCTATATCCAAGGAATTAGCATTGCGTGGGGTCGAGTTCATTTCGCTGAATCGAGAGCAACTGGATATTACAAACCAAATGAACATTAAAAAGTGGTTTGAGGAGGAGTCTCCAGACGTTGTCGTTAACGCTGCCGCTTGGACAAATGTAGATTCGGCAGAATCGGAGGAAAAGAAGGCACTACTTGTTAATGCTTTTGGTCCAAAATATCTTGCAGAGGAGTGTGCTGAAAGCGGAGTCAGGTTCATACAAATTTCAACGGATTATGTCTTCTCTGGGAATGCAACTTCTCCTTGGAATGAATTGGATGTGACGGAGCCAACCTCTGCTTACGGCCGAACTAAAGCCCAGGGGGAACGATTTGTTCTTGAGGCATATCCGAGTGGCTCTTTAGTAGTACGAACGGCATGGCTTTACAGTCCGGGGGGTAAAAATTTCGTTAAGACTATTCTCAAGATTGCATTGAAGGAAAATAGAGACATCCAAGTAGTTAGTGATCAGATAGGCCAGCCGACCTCAGCATTAGATCTGTCCAAGCAAATCCATAAATTAGTTAATTCGGGTGTTACTCGTGGGATTTACCACGGAACAAACAGCGGGCAGGCGACCTGGTTTGAGTTAGCCCAACTGTTATTCTCAATAGTCGGTCAAGATCCCTACCGAGTGAAAGAAGTTGATTCGTTGGCGTTCCCTCGTCCCGCGAAGAGGCCAAAATATTCCGTGCTTGGGCATAATCTGTGGAAATCTGCTGGCATTCTACCTATGCGAAATTGGCAAGATGCTCTAAATGATGTTTTACCGGAAATACTCCAATCGATAGAGCGAGAGGGCTAGACGTATGGAAATTGAAGAGCTTGGAATCAAAGGTGCCTGGATTGCACGATCACCGATTCATAATGATGACCGGGGATATTTTCGCGAATGGTTCAAAGATCTAGAAATTGAGGCTGCGATAGGGCGATGCTTTAATGTCCGGCAAGCAAATGTTTCTTCCTCTAACAAGGGTGTATTGCGTGGAATTCATTACAGTATTGCAAAAGAAGGTCAAGCAAAATGGATTACTTGTATTTCTGGCGCAATTTGGGATGTAGTAGTCGATATTCGGCAATCATCTCCTACATTTATGAAGTGGGTTGGAGTAGATTTGAGGGCTAATAGCGGTGATTCCCTCTTTGTTTCTGAAGGGCTTGGCCATGGCTTCGTTTCTCTTGAAGATAATTCCACCGTGGCATACCTATTAACTTCACAATACTCGCCATCAGAGGAATTCGAAATCCATCCTTTAGATCCAGATCTTGCAATTGCTTGGCCCCTCGAAGAATTATTGCTCTCTGCAAAGGATAAAGCCGCTCCGACCCTTCAAACTCGACTCTCTATGGGAGGTTTGGTTTTGTGATGTCGAGAAAATTCAATAAAGGTGCAAGCCCTTTCTTATGCTGATTACAGCAAAACTAATCAAAAAATAGTTCAAATCTTTTCAAACCCCCTTGTTGCTTAATGTCCACCCCTTTGGAATCCCATTCCAGCCATCAATTCTATTGCCATCAGGGTGAAGTACACTTACTCAATGCGAATTTTGGTAACTGGTGGGGCTGGGTTTATTGGCTCACATTTATGCGAACGGCTCGTCTCTGACGGGCACATGGTCACAGCTATCGACAATTTTTCTACCGGTAGATCCTCAAATTTATCAAATCTTCATGGATCCGATAACTTCGCTCTGGTTGAGGGCTCAATTCTCGACGTAGATGTTCTAAACCCATTGATCAAGAATGCTGATTACGTTTTCCACCTTGCTGCAGCAGTCGGCGTATTCAATATTGTCAATAATCCACTAGCTAGTTTGTTAACGAATATTCGTGGAACTGAAAATGTTCTAGAGGCTGCACACACAACTAAAACGCCGGTTTTCTTAACAAGTAGCAGTGAAGTCTACGGAAAGAACATTTCTGACTCTCTCAAAGAGAGCGATGACCGTATTCTTGGGAGCCCTGTAACTTTGCGGTGGTCATATAGTGAAGCCAAGGCGATTGATGAATCACTCGCTTACGCTTACTTTGTAGAAAAACAGTTGGAAACTAGAATAGTTAGATTCTTCAATACGGTTGGGCCACGCCAACTCGGTGCATATGGAATGGTTGTCCCTCGCTTTGTTAGGGCTGCACTGACCAATGAGCCAATTACAATTTATGGTGATGGCAATCAAACGCGTTGTTTCGCGCATGTTTATGATGTTGTTGACGCAGTTCTTGCCATTGCTTTTGCGGATAACACGGTTAGTAAAGTAATCAATATTGGAAATGATTTTGAGATTTCAATTAACGGACTAGCGAAAAAGATTATTGATGAGACTGGGTCAAAGAGTGAGATTGTTTATGTCTCCTATTCCGAGGCCTATGGTGATGGTTTTGAAGATATGGAACGACGAGTTCCAAATATTGCTTTGATTAATCAATTGGTTGGTTGGAAGCCCAAGCGTGACCTATCAACAATGATTGCCGACATATCCGTAGAGATGAATAAGAGCTTTTAGAGCGAAGTCACCCCTGCTTGACCTGAAATCGAATTTGTGCAGTCAAGAATCTGGATTCCTCTAGAAATTAACTTAGTTAGATTCATTCCTGGTTGCTTTGTAGCAAGGATTGCAACATCATAACTCCAGTCCAAATCAACAGGGTTTGAGCCCTCCCAGACTGGTACTAATGGATCGTGCCATGCAACATCAGCGCCCTGCGCCTTCAAGTGATCTCGTAATTCTGAGGCTGGAGTCTCACGAACGTCCCCAACACCAGACTTATAGGCAACGCCGAGGATTAATACTTTTGGATTCTTAATACTCGCATCGACCATGCTCAATGCACGATGTGCAACATATTTCGGCATTGCATGATTAATTGAATCAGCAGATTCTACAAATGCTGCCTTTTCACCATGTTGTCTTGCCCACCATGTTAAATAGAGAGGATCTACCGGAATACAGTGTCCGCCAACTCCAACACCAGGTTTAAATGGCATGAAGCCATATGGCTTTGAAGAAGCGGCCTCGATGACTTCATGAACGTCGATTCCACTTGCAGAACATAATTGAGTGAATTCATTTATCAAGGCAATATTGACCAAACGAAATGTATTCTCGAGAAGTTTGGCAGCTTCAGCTACCTCGGGTGTTGAAACCGAAACAGCTGCGTCACAGATTGATTCGTAGAAGGCTAGCGCTCGTTTTTGTGACTCTTCATCTATTGCACCGACAAGGCGTGGGGTATTTTTCTGATTCCAAATTGAGTCACCCGGGTTGACGCGCTCTGGCGCACTTGCGAAGTAAACCGCTGAAGTTTCAATTGGTTTATGCGAGTTCACAATTGGAATAATGATATCTCGCAGTGTTCCTGGGTAAGATGTCGATTCACTCACGACCAAGGTTTCATTTGAAACAAACGGTGCGATGCCGGTTGCTGCACTGCGCAATAAAGTTAAATCTGGTTCGCGTTTTTCATCCAGAGGTGTAGGAACGCATATTGTTATCACTGAAGCTTGCGAAACTTCAGAATAAATAGTTGTTGCTTGATAGAGACCTCTTTTAATCGCTTCCTGAAGCCGGGCATCGGAGATGTCTTCAACCGGGCTTGATCCCATATTGATCTGAGCCACCTTCGCATCAAAATTGTCGACCCCGACGACCCTCCAGCCAGCGTCAACAGCGGCCATGGCCAAAGGTAGGCCAACGTAGCCTTGGCCGATAATTGCCAGTATTTGGGGATTTTGTGGGCTCACAGTTGGAATCCTAACCTCCTAGCGTTCCTTTACATACAAATGACATCTGCGGGCCTTTGTGGCCTTCTGGGTGGGAATTTAGGGGAAGATTGCGTAGTGAGCCAGGACAAAAAGACTCCTATAAGGGTTATGCGAGTTATCGCCCGAATGAATGTGGGTGGGCCGGCCGTTCAGGTTTCAGGACTTATGCGGTGCTTTAATTCCGTGGATTTCGATCACCGCCTATATACAGGTTTTTGCACCGCTGATGAGGCCGACTACTTAGATACGGTTGCAACCGATGTAATAGCAACTCGCATTGAAGGTTTTGGGCGGCGAGTAAGTCTGGGTGGGGATATAAAAGCCTTTATCTCACTAATTAAAGTGATCAGAAGTTTCAAACCTCATATCATTCATACGCACACAGCCAAAGCTGGATTCTTGGGTCGCATTGCATCAATTGTGTCTTTGCAACCATCTATCCGCGTGCATACATTTCACGGACATTTACTCAATGGCTACTTTGGACCGTTTAAGAGACGATTAGTCATTATCGCCGAAAGAGTATTGGCGAAATTCACTAATGAGCTTTTAGCGGTGGGAGATAAAGTACGGCAGGATTTGTTAGCGGTGGGAATTGGAAACTCAAAGAAATTTGGATTAATGCCTCCAGGATTAGAAATCGGCCAACTTCCAAACAAAAAAGACTCACAAGATTCCTATGGATTCTCTACAGCTACACTGCAATGTGCATTTATCGGGCGGGTAACACAAATCAAGCGTCCTGATCGTTTTCTTGATGTCGTGACTGAAATCAAAAAGCGTCAAGTTAACTTAGACTTCTTTATTGCAGGAGATGGTGAATTACTTGATACATGCAGGAATAGAATAGCGGCCGAGGAATTACCTGTGTCGGTTCTCGGTTGGCAAAGCAACATTGAAAGAGTGTTGTCAGCTGCTGACCTGGTCGTGTTAACAAGTGATAATGAAGGAACCCCGCTAAGTTTAATCCAGGCAGGTATGGCAGGACTCCCAGTTGTCACAACGAATGTAGGTTCTGTCCCCGAAATTGTCTTAAACAACAAAACTGGGATTATTACTGAACTAGATGTTCAGCAACTAGCGGATGCTCTGGAGAACCTAGCTAATAACAGAAGATTGCGCGCTCAACTGGGCAAGGAGGCTCAAGAGTTTACGTTGGCAAATTTTGGGGTTAACCGCTTAGTTCATGACCATGAAGAACTATACAAAATGCTCTTATCTAGTCCAACCAAGTTCTAGCCCATAATTCGAGCATCAGAATTGGCCACAAGAGATTGTCTTTATCCTCACCCGCCATATGGATATCGATAACTTTTCTTACCTCATTTGAATTGAACCAGCCGCGCTGAGTCGCGGTTGTATCGGTAAGTGTATCTACAACCATCTCTCTCATTCCTGTGCGCAACCACCCTGCTCGTGGAATTCCAAAACCCATTTTTGGTCTGTCAATCAATTCCGGTGGAACTAGTGAGCGAGCAACATCTTTAAGAATATGTTTTGTCTCAAGACCCTTAATCTTGTATTTATGAGGAAGGGACACACCCCATTCAATGACATTGACATCGAGCAATGGTGAGCGCAGTTCTAAGCTGTTTGCCATTGTTGCAATATCAACCTTAACTAATAAGTCCCCTGGTAGATAAGCTGAAAAATCTGATCTAATCATCCGATCAAATGAAGTTAAGTCACCTAGTTCAAACTGATTTACGAAAGAAGTTTCGGACCTATTCGAATAAACATTAGAATTAAGAAGAGAATTGAGCTCATGTGGTTGAGTAAGTGAAAGAATTGAACTATACCTAGATGCGAGTGACTTTTTGGGAGAAAGTTGAGAATCCACCCGATTAATCTTTCTAGAATTACCAAGTGACTGTTTGCCAGCAAATTTCAGACCTTTGCGAGCTAATCCCAAAAATGGATTAAGTTTTTGCATGACTGGTGTTGCTAAATAACGGTCATATCCTCCAAATACTTCATCGCCGCCATCACCACCTAGTGCCACAATCAAATTTTCACGGGCGAATTTAGCCAACAAATATGTCGGAACTATCGAAGAATCTGCAAAAGGTTGATCTAAAACTTGAGAAATTTTCTCAATAACCAAGGCAGGATCAGGGCTCAATATCTCCTCATGATGGTTAGTACCTAGATAGCTTGCTACCTGCTTAGCGTGATGAGCTTCATTAAAGGCCGCACTATGGAAGCCAATTGAGTAAGTCTGGACTTTCTCCTTCATAAGTTTGGCCATGTATGCCGTCACTACAGTTGAGTCATATCCACCGCTCAAGAATGATCCAAGTGGGCGCTCAGAAATTAAGCGC